>Ga0209645_1000378_pt1 | contig 23457 bp, 13 predicted proteins | sample ETNvirenome_6_30_FD_184070 | JGI IMG/M metagenome (GOLD analysis project Ga0209645, IMG submission 184070) | Marine viral communities from the Pacific Ocean - ETNP_6_30 (SPAdes) (version 2) | ecosystem: Environmental > Aquatic > Marine > Oceanic | place: Pacific Ocean | collected 2013-06-19
TGTGGCTTTGAAGTTGCAGTTTTACAATGTCATTATAAATGCAATAACTGTGGCTTTGCAGCTAACTGAGATGAAGGAACAGATCCAAGTTCTGGATATAACAAAGAAGATGAAACACTTTTAATTAATATAATAGACAAAAAGGACAAAGATGAATTACGAGAATAAACCAAAGAAGATATTTCAAAACATAGGTAGTGGAGTTCTTTGGAAGAATAAATACAAGAAAACAGATAAAGAACCTTTCTTTAGAGGAAAAGCTACAATCAGAGGACATGAAATAGAGCTTGCTGCTTGGATTAAGAAAGACAAGAATGGTAATCAAATGATTTCTATAGCTTTTGATGATCCAATAGAAGAAGAAATGCCACCTCATCAAAGAAAGAAAAAAGAGTCTAAAGGTTTAGAAGAATTATTCAGTGATGGAAAGAAGGAGGATGATGGGCTCCCCTTCTAATCCAAGATACTCAAAAGCTAAAGGGAGGAAATTACAGAATCTTTTAAGAGATAAGTTAAGAGTAGCGTTTCCTTCTCTCGAAGAAGATGATGTAAAGAGCCAGACTATGGGCATGCCAGGAGAAGACATTGTTCTTTCTCCTGCTGCTCGTAGGAAGATTCCTTATAGCTTTGAGTGTAAGAATGTAGAAAGACTAAGCTTTTGGGCAACAGTAGAGCAGTGTGAAGCTAACTGCAAAGAAGGCATTACACCTGCAATAGTAGTTAAGAAAAACAGGAAAAATCCTATGGTAGCAATACCATTAGATGTATTTATAGAAATGATAAAGGAATAGAATGGCATTAAGTAAACAACAAATGAAGCAAATAGAAAATATAAATGTTGATAACTTTAGTAAAGAATTTAAAGAACAATTAGAAGATATGTTTGAAGTTATCAGTTACTTTCTTTCTGAGATAGAAGTAAGAAAACATAATGGAATGTTTAATGGTGAGAGAGGTGAGGCTTAGTCTTGTCTCTCTTCAAGCATTTTAAATAAATCATCAAGATTACCATTGTCGTCTTGCTGACTACCATAAGCCCAGAAATCAGATCTTTTGGATTCTCTTTCATCTTTCACATCCTTGGGTGTAAGATAATCTCTCATAGGATCAGGCATCATTCTTAAAGCAGCAGAGTTAGCAAACTTTCTCTTTATTTTTGATGCCTCTGGGTCTTTGTATAAAGCTAATTCTTGTCCAACAGCAGTAGGTATAGTCATTCCATTAATCATTCTAGGTATAGTATTATAAAAAGTTCTATGCACTTGAGGATTTAATATTCTTATAAACTCTTTCATCTTTTCATCTTTAACATTGTCTGGTAAGTTTTCATGTGCACCTAAATAAGATAAGAAAGAACCTTCATCCATGTTAACAAACCCAGCAAGATTTCCAATGTTAATTAAGTCTCCTATAAATGGTCCACCAAATGTACCTAATAAAGGACCTTTACCAAAGAATGCTTTTTTTCTTTCATCTTCATCACCAGATAACCAAGTATGTAGGTTTTCAATTCTATCATAAGTATCATTCTGAACAAGATTAGTTATTGTAGTATTAGTTAAAGGCTCAATTATAGCACCTATAATCATATAAGTCATACCTAATCTTATAGCTCTTTGCATTTCAGGACTATTCCAACTACCTTCTATTGCAGAATTACCTGCAGCTTTAGCTATCTTTACTTGATAGTTCATAAAGTTCATACTATAAGTAGTAAACTGACCTAAAACAGATCCAATAGGACCTCTAACTGCTTTTGACTTTGCATATCTACTATAATCATAATGCAATTCATTAGTCATATTTGATGCAAATCTTTGAGCTCTTTTAGCTACTCTTTGTCTAACTTGAGATGCAACTTCAGAAGCTTTAGTATCATCAGTTATTTTACCAGACTTTCTTAATGCATCTTTTACTAATGCATCATTAGACATTAATCTTTTATACTCTTGAGCAAATGCAATCTTAAATGTTAATTGTCTGTTCCAGTTCTCAACACTTTGCATACCTATAATAGGTACATCAGAAACTTTTTGTGCTACTGATTCCATCCTCTCATTAAATCTATCCATGAAAGAATCATTTTCAAATGTAGGCTTACCATCTTTTAATATAACTTCAGAAAAAAGTTTATTATCACCAGCTAACTCACCAATATTAACAAAGAATACACCTTCTTGTTTCATAGCTTCAGTAAGTTGATCTTCTAAATTCTCTGCTTTAATGTAAGCCATAGAATCAGATATACCTTTTCTACCAAACCATATATAGTTTTGTAAAGATTGAGTAGCATTTCTAGCAGCACCTCTAACATTAAGACCTAATTTAGAAAGATAACCCCAGGATGTTGCTGCTCTTGAAAAAGACTTTAAAGCACTGTTTCCACTGTTAATCCCTGTAGCTGTAGCATGTGTATCTTTTAAATAATTCTTCATAAAGTCTAAATGATTATCAAAATCATTACCATACATTCCACCTAAAGCTTTTAAACCTTCAGCAGTTCTTCTAGTCATTCTTGCCATGTAATTAAACTTGACTACATTCTTTGTGTATGTATCTATTATATCTATTACATTTTTAGAATGTCTGTTTACACTTACAGCAGATTGTGCATATACATTTCCAGGCTTTTTTAAATTAGAGCTAATCTCTTTAATCATATTATCAACATGTTGTTTAGCTTCAGCTGGATCAAAATCTCTTTTCCCATCTATACTTGTATTATTAAATATTCCTTCATTAAGTTTACTTATGACAGGGAATATGTCTAATACTTGTGTTGGAAAATAATTATCTTGAGGTTTAAAATCATCTAATAATTTTGCTATTGCTCTTTCTGTACCTTCAAAACCCCAATCATCTTTTTTACTTAGTCTTATAACAGCTGCATAATCTTCTAATCCAGACTTAAGTATATTCCACAGCTTGTCCTTCATTCCTTCTTTACCTTTAGAACCATGCCATACACTTGCAGCCTCAACTAATGCAGTTCCATACTTATCTTTTTGAGTTATCTTAGAAGGATCTGAAAATAATGTATATGCATCATCTAAAATTTTTAATTGAACATCTTTTCCTTCACCTAAATTTGCTAAGTTTTCTTTATAAAACCCTTCAGCCTTTGAAAAGTTTTTTTGTTTTAAATATAATTGATATTCTTTTTCTAATAATCTTAATCTGGATGCAGCATTACGAGCAGTAGTGCCCCATTTAGCAGATACATCTTTTTCTTTTATAGCTATATCTATATTTCTAACTATATGCCCTAAGTTATTACTAAATCTTTCAGTATTACCTCTATAGAAATTACCTGCTTTTACAAAGCCATCATAAACTCTTTTAGTTATAGGATTCTTACTCATAATAACTTCAGGTAAATAGAAAAATTCTTTAAACTTATTAGGCTTAACCCATTTCTTATCTAATTGTTTTATTCTTCTGTTTAATTTATTTATAGTTTTTAAATCTGGTTTAGTATCAAGATCAAAATCTAATCCTGTAACATTTCTATAAAAGTCTTTAAACAAAATTGCTGGTGCTTTACCTTGAGCTTCAGCTAATAATTGAGTACTTTTTGCTCCTTCAAAAGCATCTATAGCTTTAGACAATTCTCTAATTCTTTTTTGTTGATCTGGAGTACATACTCTAGCCATTAACAACCCCCTGCTACACTTGATTCAGACTCAATACTTGTTATTAATTGATCTTTTAAATTTTCAGTAGTCTCCAATCTAGTACCTGACTCTTCAAAAGGTATCCTTTGCATAGGTAGACTTTTATAATATAATGCTCCTTTATTAGCAGCACTACCAAGAAATGTTCTTGCATTATTCATTCTTGCTTTATTGTATGAAGACCAGCCATTAATCATACCAAAATTACCACCATTAAAATCTTGAGGTATAAAAGCTGAAGGCAAAAAGTTTTGATGTGCAGCTTTCTTTAGGCTTGCTATAGACTCTAACCCTACAGGATTGTGTGCCATTATATATCCAACTGTTTCATTAGTATTGTATCCAAATACAGAGCCCAACATAGGATTAATTTCACCAGACAATCCATCTCCAGCTACATTTCCAAATACATCTTTAAGTGGCATTGATTCTGCAACAGTAATATTATCTAATGCAGCTCTAGCTTCACTTTCAAATACACCTAAGTTTATTATACCTTCATCTTTAGTATATACTTCTCTTCTTTGACCATGGTACATTTTGTAAAAATTATTATACTGTGCAGCCATTTCTTTAAACATATTATCTACATCAAACTCACCTATTCTTGTTGTATGATTCTGTGGATCAGCTAACCATCGTAGTCCAAACTTTATATTTGAAGCAGAAGTACTTTTAAAACCCTCTAAGAGCTTTCCATTAAAATAAGTATACTCACCTATAGATTTCTTTGGAGCCATAAATCTAAATAAAAATAGTCTACCTAAACCTTGACCTACACCTTCCCATTTATCAAACTTAGCATTAAACAATGCAGTAATTTCATTATGTATAGCAGTTTCATCTAAATATGTTCTAGTTCTTCTTCCTCTTTTCTTATCTTCAAAGAAGTTTTTCCACATTTGATTCTTTTTGCTTACAAGTTCTTTTAAATCTTTTTCAAACTTAATGTGATTATCACCATGCAAACCTTGTGGATCTAAATATATATCATTATACTTGCCAAGTATTTCATGCCATATCATTGTATCAAGATATTCATGATTAGTTACACCTTTAATTTTAACAGGTCTATTAGATACTTCTTTTGATACAGCTCTTTGATTTCTCTTATCCTTTAGCCACTTAGTTACACCTTCCATGTCCTTTGCAATTATTTTACCTTGCCAGCTTCTTGTCTTATAAATATCAGATACTATTCTTCTTTGTGCAGCTTCTCTAATATTTTTAGCTGTACCCTTTTCATTTATAAGCTGATCTTCTAACTCACTTTTTAACTCTTGACTTTCTTTTGCAACATTATCATGATAATCTGCAAGCCCTTGTCTTCTTTCTTTTAATGCACTATACTTAGCATCAGCACTTTTTTTAATTTTATAATCTAAATAATTTAAAAGACCTATAACCTTTACATCTTTCTTTATGTCACCAACTAATTTGCTTATAATTTCTGATTTATTATCAGAGTTTACATATTTAGAAAAACTTTCTTCAAATCTTGCAAGAGACTTACCAAACATTTGTGTAGGAGAATCTATAGCCATTCTATCTACTTCAGATATTTCTTTCATAGCTCTATCAAATGGAAGCATCATATCTACATTATCTATATTTGAACCAAATGCACCGAAAGGTCTTATATCTTTCCCTTGAATATTTTGAAATACAGCATTTACTTCTTTTTCCCATTCGTTGTATGATATATTTTGAGGTCTTTTTTTCAATATTCTTTTTTTAGCATATTCATTTAAATTTTGCATATGCTTGCCATAGTCTCTTGTATAGCTTAATATGTCATCATAGATAGGTTTTTTACCTTGCCCTGCATCATATACATCTGAACCTAATTGTAGAAAATGTCTATACCCACTAACGACATCCATTATCATAGCTCTAACAACTCTCATTTCAGGTGCTCTCATGTTACTATCTGTAACTCTAGCTTGTCTCCATTTTTTTACAGATAAAGTATTTATATCTTCACCTTTTCGAGCAAATTCTTCACCTTTATATATGCTAAACAATCCATCCCATTTAGTTTTTCCATCCATAGATAATAAGTCTCGAGAACCAAATAAGAATTTTTCAAACCATTTTTCATTATAAGCAATATTATTATAACCTGTTGTAGAGTCTACTATGTTTTGTATATCTCTTGCTATTATTTCTTCTGCTTCTGATAGTTTATCTTGATCAAACTTTACTAACCTATTATTGCCTGTAATTATAGAAAAGCCTTTACCTTTCTCAAGATGAGAAGTATAATGATTTAAAAATTGTATTATTCTTTTAGTCTTAACTACAGTTCCTCTAAGCTTCCCTGCAGTAGATGAATGCAAATTATAACCTTCAACTTGTTCTGGATTACCCCAGCTAAAATCTTTTACAGTATGTTTATTTACACTGTTTTCAACAGGAGTAGCTAATACTTTACCTGAATTTCCATTCCACTCATTTATAATATCTGTAGGTGTATCCCACCAATAATTATATTTATCAACATCAAAGTCTCCTTCAATTCTAAGCATTAAGTCAGAAACATTAAGTCTTGATTGATTACCATCAGCCTTGTCAGCGAAACCTTTTAATCCTGATATAACTTTGTCACTTGGTTTAGCACTTGGAGGTCTCCATCCAGCTATAGCGATCTCATATCTTTTACCATCAAGTTTTGTATTTACTAACTGCTCTATAGTATCAAAAAGATTTCCAAGAGTAGGCATTGCTTTTTCTTTAAACTTAGTAATGCCAGTTTCTTTTTTAGCTTTCTTTTTAAATTCATCCCAAGTAAGTATATTATCTTTAGAAGAACCATTTGCATTATGCTCTATAATATGAAGTCTATCAAACTCTACATTTTTCTTTCTATTTGTATGAGCTATTTCTACTTGACCTATAGTAAATATTTCATTAGAACCATCAGCAGCTTTTTTAAATAAAGTATTTCTTAGATCGCTAACATCTAATCCAGGACTTAGTACACTCTGATTTCCAAACTTTGTTTTTAAAGATATTATTCCATCATCTATAAAAGATTTTTTAAGTTGAGACTTATATGTAGGTAAAAAAGCTTGAGTAAAAGGTATACCATTTGCAAGTCCTAACCATTTTTGATAAGCACCATCTAAGCCTCCACCATCTTCATGCAACTTATATCTACCATATGATATAGCATCTTCAGGAGATCTTGAATTAAAGTAGCCAGGAACATCTTTTTGATATGCTTCAACTTGAGGTCTAATTAACCAATCATAAAATGAATTATTAGCACTAGCACTTAGTTCATTTGCAACCTGATATGATACAGTTCCATCTTTAGTAGAATTTACTACTGATGCAAGATTTATATCTTCAGCATCAAGGTTATTAAATTCATCTCCTACTCTCATGTTTTCAAAAGCTGACCAGTCTGCATTACCATCATTATCTACAAACATTTTTGCATCTATAGTTCTCAAGTTAGGATTACCACTTTTTTCAGCAGAACCCATTATAACCATATCTATATCTTGATTGTTTTCAAAAAACTTTTCCATTCTTTTATCTGGAACAAATGCTGTCTTACCAAGCATAACACCTTCTTTATCACCAACTCTTGTTATAACAGGTTTTATACCACCAATACCTTCTATATTTTCAGAACCCACTAAAGCTTTTAATGCTTTCCACATTCTTGGAGATACAGCTGTATAAGAATCAGCAAGAGAAACATCATCTCTTTTTATATTAGCTCTCCAATCAGTTATTTCATCTTCAGAATATCCTTCTTTTCTCATTTGTTCTTCTATCTTATCAAATGTAGAAAATAGTTTATTTAAATTTTTACCTGCACCAGGTGATTCATCTGAAATTTGTACATATTTTACACCTGTTTTTAGAGCTTTTAATGCATCTAAAGATTCCTGTACTTCAGGCATTTCATTTGTTTGTACTAATCTTTCGTAACCTTTTATAGCACTGTCTAATACAAATGGATCTATTTTTTTAGCTGAAGGGTTAAGTACCATTCTAATTCTTTTTGCAAACTTAGCACCTTTTTCTTTTGTTTGATCTGCTTTATTAATCCAATAGTCAGTTCCAAAACTTTTATCCATAAACAAATGTGTAAGCATTAAATTTACTGATTGTCTATCTACATTACTTCCAGTTGTAGAGCGTATGTATGAATAAGTCTTAACTTCTACATCATTACCCTCAGCATCTTTGATTTTTCTATTTTTAGATTCTAATTTTAAATTAACTAATTGCTCTAATTCATTTCTAATAGATTTAAAACTATCTTCACTATATTGACTTTTTATTTTTTGAACATATTCACCAAACTGTTGTGCTAATTTATTTAAAACTGCATCAGTATAAGGAACACCAATAGCAAAATTTACATCACCGAAAAATAAAGGAAGATAATTGCTATCCAATCTACCTAATGGCAATCCATCATCACCATTTGCAAAACCTTTTGTAGAAGCAGGACCTTTTGAATCTTGTGCCATAACTGTTGTAAGTATGTTCATTGCATTAGCATCTGATCTTGCATTTCTAGGACCATTAACAGTAGATACATTTGGATCTATAATTGTCATCTCTCCATGCTCACCAATAAAATCTTTTAAGAAATTCATCATTGGGTTTTTAAATACAATTTGTTCTACATCTAACTGAGCACCAGCTTGTTCATCAGCATATAATCTTTTAACAGACATTCCATTATACTTTGTCATCATCATAGCAATAGAATCTTGCAATAGTTGATATTGTTGCTCTTTATCCATTTGAGTATAATGAACGCTTTTACCATCCTCATCTTTTAATCTAGCATTTTGTATGAGTTTTGCTATAACATCATCACCTTGAAAGTTCATACCAACTTTCATTTGCTCAGGAAAGATTCCATATTTTTCAGTAAATTGATTTTCAGTCATTGATTTAAAAGTATCAGTCTCATATACCTTTTCATATCTATCTGAAATCTCTCTTATTCTTTGATTTATATTTGCTTCTGTTGAACCACCAGGTATTGACAATTCTGCTTCTCTAATAGCAACTTGTATTCTGTCTTGAAGAGACATTTCTCTATGCTCAGGTGCATCATTGAAGTCAAACTTACCATCTTTATACAAACCTAATTCATTTAAAACTTTTATAAATCCATTAGAAGGAGATTGACCATAATAAAATTTATTATACACACTTCTTAATAGTTCTTTTTTATCTTTTGATAAACCATCAGAACCCATGCTATCATTAACTGCTTCTAATAATTGATCATGAGAAAACTTACTATTTGTCATCTCGAGCATATCTAATTGAGATATTAGTTCTGCTATGTTTGAATAGTCTGTAACAGCATTAACTCTAGTTACAGGAGTAAAGACACCACCTTGATCAGTTTTAATATAAGGTTTAATATGTTCTTGATATTGAAGCATCATTTTTCCAAATGTCCTTGCTATCTCATCATTCATATTTGCTTGCAATACACCTTTATCTCTAAGAACTTTTTCTATGTTAAGTCTTAAATCTTCATTTAAATCTTCAACATTAAATTTAGAATTACTTCCTACAAAATCACCATATACATAAGGCTTATAACCTCTGTCAAAAGATTTAGTTTGAATTGCATTTATTAAATCTGAACTAACAACTGCTTTAAATGGATTGTAAACATCTAAGTCAAGTATATTTCCTGAATAATCTGCTATACCTTCTTTTAATAAATATGCTATCTTAGCTCTGTCAGGACCACTTAATGTAGAAACTGTACCATCAGAATTAATTTTTGTTGAACTTTTAATAAATCTATCTATACCAAAATTTTCTACAGCTCTAACAAATGTTTCTGTATAAACATTGTCTCCATATGAGAAGATATTAATTCCATTGTTTGAAAAATAGTTTTTTAGATTCTTTAATTGATTTTGTGTAACTTCTATAGGTCTTGTTTCTATTAACCCTTCAACACCTGAATGAAGAGCAGGAACATGATTGTTCATTTTTTCCATCATTCTTTTTAAAGATTTAAGCATATATAAATCTTTTTCATTTAGCTCTTTGTTACCACCTTCTATCTTCCAACTATTAGCAAGTTTACCATCAGAGTCTTTAAGTACTGCAGATAAAAGTCTATGCACTTCTTTTGCATCAGTTTCACCTTTAAGATTTGCTTTCCAAGCACCTTTACTATTAGTAGGATCGTTTAGCATTTCATACATATTTCTGTATGATTTAAAGAATGATTGACCTTCGACTAAATCTAGCATCCAGCTATCACCAAGAGATACTTGATGTTCTTTAGATACATTTTCAGTTTTATTAACTACTTTATTTAAATCATTATTTATTCTTTCAAAATTTTCTTTAAGATCTGCTAATTCTTTATCTCCAACATATAACTTTTCACCTCTAGTATCTATAACTTTTGCTTTACCCATTAAAACAAGTAAATCTTTTGCTCTTTCAAACTCTGCTAACATGTTTTGTTGTTCTGCTGTTAATCTTCTTAAGTTTTCTGGATCTATTCTTGTATCTGCAAATCTTAACATTTTAGAATCTACACCTTCGTATGAAGGAGATTGCCCAGTAAGAGATTGATATAAGCTACTAACACTATTTTCTATAGTTGTAATAAGCTCAGACATTTTTGTATCATTTGCAGATAACATTATATCATCTACATCTGATATTGTTTGTAGTCTATCTATGCTTTCATAATTACCATTTCTTAGTTTTTTCTCTATTCTGTATAATGCTTTAGGACTTAACTCTGAAACAGATTTCATTCTATCACCACTATTTAGTAGTAAATGAGAAACCATATTTAATTGTTCATAAACATCATGCTGACCTTCAATACCTTTACCTCTATTAGACTTTATCTTAAAAAGCTTTTCATTGATTTGTTTTTTACCTTCAGCACTTTGAACAAAAGCTGTAGCATCATCATCTGTATCGAAAGTTTTCTTTCCATCTGGAGAGATTCTATCTTTTACAATTCTTCTTATTATAGTTTGTTGAGTTTTATTATCATCAGGTGTGCTTTTAAATTCATAACTTTCATCAACTATAACACCTTCTTCTTCAAGTATTCTTTTTATTTCTACAATATCAGAATGCTCACCATCAACTTTCATATACTTGCTTTTTAAATAAGAATCTTGGAGTATACCACTAAATATAAGTTGATCATTATCCATTCCAAGCATATCCATAAACTGACTTGCTCTTTTATAGTCTTCGCCTAAAGGAGCTCTCTTAGTCCATTCCATAGTTTGTCTGTTTCCAGCTGCATCTAAGTATTGAACTTCTCTACCTCTTTTACCCATAAAAGCACCTACTGCTACATGGAATACTTTGTCAGCTAATGGAATGTCATCTCTTAGAATCATTTGACCAGCAGGAGCATTCATATCCCAGTTCATTACCATTGAGCCCATTGCCATTCTTGGAACAGATCCCCATAAATCAGAACCTGCTTCTTTTACAAATTCTCCCCACCAGTTTTTATTCCAGTTATTTTCAACTCTTTGTAAGAAATCTCTAACTACTTTAGCACCTGCTATTTTATCAGACTCTGTTCCTTTACCGTTCAAACCATTTTGAATTAATCTTCTTATATCTGAAGCTCTTTTAATAGGCTTGCCATTTAATTGCATTCCTAAATCTGTAAAGATTTTTGCACCCTGTTTGTTTCTTTCTGATGCTCTCCATAATGCATGAGCCCAACCACCTAATAATTCTCTATCTGATTCTTTTGTAAGATTGTAAGAACCATAAGGTTTCTTTTTCTTCCAACTATCTTGAAGTCTTTTAGCTGCAGTTTTTAATATAGGTATATCTTTACCACCAGGAATAAATTGAGAGAATGAACCAAATGCAGCACCAACACCAAATGCATGCATTAAAGTACCACCCATATTTTCATTCCATTCTTTATTCTCTCTTAAATTGTGAACAACACTAGAAACAGATTCTGCTGCAGCTAGAACAACTGCTTCTTCTAATACTACTGCACCTATTTCAGCACTCTTAGCACCTAATACTCCACCAGTTAATCTAGGTAGTGTAGTTGCTAATCTATTAGCTATAAGTCTTTCTAAATCATGTGCAGGTAATGCCTTTCCAGCTTTAATACCAACTGCATCTACTATATCATCAACTATTTTAGAAATATTTTCTTTACTCATATTCCTAACACCTATTTCATTTAGCTTTTCTTTTAATGCAGCTTCAGTTGCAGGTTTAAAGTTTTTAGCAAATGCATCTCTTTGTACATTAGTACGAAGCCTAGGTATTTGTTTTGTAATTTGTTCAGTCCAAGGTTTGAAGAATTGATCTTTCTGCTCATTACTTAAATTTCTCCAAGCCTTAGATTTCTTTTGTAAAGTTTTAAATGCTTTAGGACTTTTACCCGAAGTATATACAAGATTTTGAGCAACATCTTTTACACCACCTTTTAATAAACCTTGTGTTGCTAATCTACCTGCACCTTTAGCTAAACTTACAGGACCACCTAAAAATCCAAGAAGACTACCTAATCCAGCACCTATGCTACCAGCTGTAGTAGTAGGACCACCACCAGTTAATGCATCCTCTATAGTATCATTCTTATCCATCCAGCCTAAGACACCAAAAGTTGCAGAGTCTAATCCACTCCACAATGTATTACCTACAAAGTCTGCTACAGAATTTCTTTGTTGTCTTTTATTTGCCTGCATAAATGCATCATACTCACTTGGAGCTGTACCCAAAGGAGGAGTTGATTGTTGTCCAGGAATAGGTTGTTGTCTTAAAGCTCTACTTGGAGCTAACATACCTGGAGATACAGGTTGAGGAGCTGTTGGTGTTGCTATTTGAGGACTAGGTTGTGAAGGATTTATTTTATCTCTATTGTTTTCAATAAAAGCATCTATATCAGAATTAGACCAGTTAGTTATTCCTTTTTGATATAATACCTGCCTTACTCTTTCTCTTTCAGTAAGTGTAGCCATTCTACCTCTTTATTTGCATATAATTGCTATGTGTAGATTTTAATCTTTCAAATTCATTTAATACTTTTAAAGCTTCATCAGGTCTTCCTTGATTAGCTAACTTCTTAATTTTTTCATTTATTCTTTCATTTAATAAATCTAAAGAAGTAGCATCAAGCATATAACTTTGTGGCAGTCCTTGTCCTCTTCTTGCACCAGGAAGTTCACCAGCTTCAATCATTTTATCTATAATATATTGATTATTTGCTGAACCAGAACCATAAATAAATTCCTGTAAAGCTTCATTATAAGGAGTTCTTACTCCTTCTAGTTGTGTTTTATATTGCTCTTCAGAAAAAGCTTGATTCAATGCTTCATTTAAAGAAGTGTCAGCTGTATTAACAACTGGTGTTATTGAAGGTGAAGTATTTATAGCTTGTATTAATTCATTTTCTAATTCTGGGCTTACAATATTTGTTTGACTTGGAAGTTCAACATCTTCTAAAATTAAATCTAATTTAGCATCCTGTATTTTATTAAAAGTTTGGTTTAACTGCTTAGCTTTAGACAAAGAAACCATATCTCCTAAACCTACTTGTTCCCAAGAAGTCCATTTATTTCTAAGGTTTGCCCATTCAGCCATAAACTGAGGATCTTCTCTTAAAGAAGGATCTTCTGAAACTTGAGCATTTTTTATAGTATAAGCTTGTATATCATCATGAGCTTGGGCAGCCATTTGAATAAAATATCTTTCAGGATATGGATCATTAGATTTAGCAGCTGTTCTTAGGGCAGATATTGAATTATAAACATCATTATAAACACTTCCTGATATTTGCCCATTATCATACATATCTTTGAATTTATTAAATACATCTACTTGGTCATCTACTTCAAGCAATTCTATCATTCCATAAGATGTATCACCAAGAGTTAGCTTACCAGCATATGTATTACCATAGTTTTTCATTGATAATTGTAATGCAGTTTCAGCATCATCTAGTCTGTTTGTATCTTTTGTATATTGAGCATTTGCTATTTCTATATCAGTCAATGCAAGAGTTTGATCTATTTGATACATTTCTTTAGCCATAGATTCAGTTTTTCTACCTTGCATAAAGCCTTGTCTAAAAGTGTTGCCTGTAAAGTTTGCTTTTTCTTCATTGCTTAATCCTGCAAACATATTAGCAAGCTCTTCAGTTCCTGTCCATTTACCTGATTCATCTTGTTGAAGATTGCCTTCAAGCATATAATTCCTGACTGCTTCATTTTCAGTTGCAGCTATAGAACTTCCATATTCATCTTCCATTCTTTGAGCAAATAATTCACCTGCTTTTAGATCAGCTAATTGATTTTCCATCCAAGCTATTTGACTATCACCTTGCTGTATAGTATCTAACAATGCTTGTGATTTTTCTTTTGTACTATTTAATACTTGCTCTGAAAGATTTGCATAACCACTTGTTTGAAATTCAGGCTTTACTTTTAAACCTTTTTCAATAAACTGGTCTTGCAAGTTAGTAAGTCTTTGCTCATTAGCTCTATAAGCTTCAAGATTCATTTGTCTTTCAGCTCTTTTATCTTCCATAGCTATTTCATGTTGCATAGCTCTTTCTCTTGCCTGATTAGCTGCAATCATTTGAGGTAACTGAAAGTCTAAAAATAAAGCTATTGGTGATTGTTCATATGTTGCTCTTTTTAATGCCATACTTTATCCTTAATTAACCTATACACCCAGGCTGACCTGTATTGTTTAAATTGTTTGCCCATCTTCCACCACGCTGTAAACATGCAGCTTGCTCATTTGATGCAGCTTCTACATCTGTTCCAAGTAAACTTCCAATTTGACCCATTACATCAGCTCTATAACCCTCTCTTAATCCTGATATATCTTGCTGTAATCCTAATTGAGCTTGTTCTCTACCTTGTGCTAACCCTTTATGTATTCCACTTATTGCAGCTTGCATTCCTCTTCGACCACCACCAAAACCACCTTTACCCTGCCTGCCTGCTTCAAATTGTTGCCACAAAGAACCTCTTGCTTGTTCTTGAGCTTGTTGTTGTCCAAGTTGCATTTGTTGTGTAGCTGCCTGTTCTTTAGAGGGATCATATGCTGAAAAGAATTTCATTTGAGAAGAAGGATCTGCAAAAAACTGACCTAATAAATTTTCTAATCCAGTTGAGCTTGCAGCATCTCCAGTCCAACCTAAATCTTGCCATGCTTCTGTAGCTGCCTGTTGTTGTTGCTGCTCTTGTTGTTGCTGTTGTTGATTTTGCTGTTCTTCCTGTGCTATATCTTCTTGACTTTGAGCTCCAATGCACATTTGAGAATCCCAAATCCAAGAACCTCCTGCATCATTACATAGTTGCTCTGCTCTATCACTATTTTGTGTTGGCATTATTCTTCATCCTCTTTAGTTGGATAAAAAGCACTAAACTCAGGACTGCTTGTAAGCCTATCCCATATAGAACCATAATTAAATTGATATGCTGAAGATTCTGCAGGATCAAAACCAGTTGTACCATAATCAAAATTAGGTATTGCTTCTCGATAATCTATATTAGCACCCCTACCTACTTTCCAAGCATCACTTGATGCTAAACCTTTAATACCTTCTTCACCTGCAGTACTAGCAAATTCCATTAATGGTTGGGTAACTGATTTCATAGCAAGCTGTTTTCTCATACCTGAAGTAGCTTTTTTAAAAGCTTCTTGCTCATCTGTTCCATAATCTTTAAGCATTTGTCTTTCTGATGATAAGAAATTTCCTTTTCCTGCTTGAGATTTTAATGCATCGTATTCATCTGAAGTATTAATAGCACCTTGTCCTGCTCTACCACCTAAATAACTACCAGCCATTTTAGCTGCAACTAAAGCACCAGGACCTAAGAAAGGAGTTAATGCAGCACCTACAGCCATAGACCCTAAAGTGCTACCAATAGATCCCCACATACCTTTTTTTTGTTGAGCTTTTGCAGCATCTTCAGAAGCTTTTTGAAGCCTTCTTTCTTCTTCTCTTAAATCTTTTCTTTCCCTTGATACATCTCGTGCCATTAAAGCACTGCCTAAAGCAAATGACATAGTTTTCTCCTAATACAGATGTTGTATTTTATTAATATTTAAAGTCTTATTCAAATTAAATTTATGAAGTATATTCCCCACTTACAGTAATACTAAAATATAAGTCTTGGTTGCCTGATGTTGAATCTTTTTTATACATAACAAAAATAGCATCATGCTGAGAAAAAGCATTACCACTTGATATATCTGTATTTTCTACAAACTGTCTTGCTGCTACAGGATTTATAGTTCCTGTAACTCCTATTTGTTGCAATCCTAAATTAGTTCCACCACTTGATGGTGTTCCTTTGAATACATAAAACTTTATAGGATCAGCTGCACCTGTATCATTAGCATAACCATGAACACTAATTTTAGTTACTTTGCCATCATAAGGTGCTACAAGCATTGAGGCATAAGAATCATAAACACTTAAAGTAGTTGGTGAACTATCTGTATTTGACCAAACCTCTCCATTAGGTCTGTACTGAAAGTAATAAATAGTAGAACTATTATTATTTGACCTATATCCACCTGTTTCTATTGACCATCTTCTGTTAGTATCTACATATGCCTTATTCGCAATATCTGCATCAGCAGAAGGAGTGTATGTAGAACCATTATTAAGACAAGTTATAGAACCTGTTGATGAGTCTAAAGCTATGCTTCCATCTATATCTAAAGTAAGATTTGCAGCAGTACCACCATTATCTTGGGTAGTTATAGTAGTTGCTCCATTTGCATAAGTAGCTATAGATAAATAATCATCATTAGATGCACCACCATTTTCATATAAATATAGCCAAGTAGCTGAATGATGTACTTGAAAGTCTGCAAATTTAGCAGCTGAATCTTTAAATAAAATACCATCTCCTGTAGCCATTGCATCTGCATTTAACTCTATAGAACCATCTGCATCAAGAATTAAATCTGAATCTGTAGTTCCATCACCTACAGTAGCTATAGTTAAATCACCTGTATCTGCAAGAGAAAAAGTAGCATAATCATCTGCATCTGCTGTTGCTACAAGTTTTAAATGAGTGCCATCACATTGTATTTTTATACCATCATTAGTATCTGCATCTCTTGTAATTATATTTAAACCTAAATTAGTTTGAGTGCCTGAAGTGCCACCCATACACATTATATCGATACCTTTGTTATTTACAGTACCAACCATTGTGGGCGAATTACTATTTACATCTATATCTAAAGCTGTATTGTTTAATATTTGACCAGAGGCTGCTATACCTGTATGGTCATAATCTATAGAAAGACCTGCTGTAGTTGAGTTTGCTGTAGCAGTAGAGTTTTTATCTATAGTTAATGTAGAGGCATAAGTCAAATCATCTTTTAAAGATATATCTAAAACTCTTGTATTGCCTTCTAAAGCTTCTCCTCTAAGTCTTGGAGTCAAAACTGCATTACTATCCCCTGAATCACTTATAACTATAGTAGGAGTAGAAGTGTATCCTGTGCCCATATTAAGTATTCTAAGAGCAGTTATTGCACCACTACCATTAACAGCATATGTACCTTTAAAACTACTTCCTCCTCCTCCAGTAGCTGTTAAAGTACCAGCACTATATCCTGTTCCAGCAGTTGTTATTTCTATATCATATATTTCTGAAGATGTAGCATCTTTTATATCGCCTTTTATTTCTACAAAGTCTACTGTGTTCTTAGGGATTCCTTTTGAAAATTCAGGTAAATCAAGATATTCAGAATATTCTTCCCTATAATCATAAGTTTTATAAGCACTAAATGTAGATGCATTATCAAGATTGTAAATAACAATTACATTATCATCTTCACCTCTAACTTGACGAATCATATGATCTTTACTTGAATAAATAGAAGCAGTAACCATATCTGAAGTAACATCAGCATAAGGTATTAAAGAAAATCCTTTATTAAATCTTGACATTATTACCCTGCATTTTGTAGTGGAACTTCATGTATTGTTCCAATCATAGAAGTTAAATCAGTTGCTGTAGAACTATTATCAGTATTTGTTTCATCGTGAAGAAGAGATGCAGGATTATCTCCAGTACCATCTCCAAATCTATAATAAGCTACAAGTTGGTTAGAGTGTGAGTAATCCCCTGTATCTGCTTGAAAGCTAATAGGAGTACCATTATTGTAAAGAGATGCTATGGCTGCTTCAGGTAAATTGTCTTTCCAAACACCTAACTCTGAAACATAAAATTCTACATTTTCACCACCTATTTTTATAGCATAGTTGCCTTCGTCAGCATTTTGAGTATACTGACCACCATTAGCTGAAGCATAAGTACCATTTAAAAACCAAGCTGCATTATCATCACTTGCCGATGTTTTTACTCTTATAATTATAAATTGCCAGTTATTTGTTCCTCCAGAACTAAGTTGTTGGTTGGTAAAGGGATAGGTAGATTCATTATGACTTGCTAACCGAATATAATGAATATTAGGTTGAGAAGTCCATACTCTTTGTTGGACTATTGAGCCATACATTAAGCTTTCAGCGATATTAGAGTCTCCATTAAACATTGCATAAATAGTTCTTCTATAATTCGAAGGACTATGTTGTGACATATCACCATTGTACATAATTTTAAACCAGCCTCCAATTGTATAGTCATTTCCACCACCATCAGTTGCTGGTATAAGCTGATTATATGCAAGATTCTCTTGAAGAATATAAGAACCTGGTGTAAAGTGCCAGCATTTAGTATTTGCCCAAGTAGAAGGTTCTGGCTCATAGCCTCCGTCTGATGTGTTTGGCACTGAACTTATTACATTATTAGCTATCATTATGAGAAATTTAAACCTCCTGTCATTGTATATAAATTTGTACCATCCCAAAAAAAAGTAAATATATCTACTTCATTTGCTCCAGTAGAAGCCCCTGGTGGCTCTCCTCCAGGAAAAAGCTTATTGCTACCACTTAAAGTACTTCCATTAACTGAAATATTAGCAAAAGTATTAGTAAAAGTTGAACCTCCACCTTTAGAAATCCATGTAGCTGATTGACCTGCAACCATATTTGTAAAAGCAATAGTAGTGCAATTCGCTATTCGTGCAAAATAAAATACATTACCTGAGCTCATATCCATAGTAATAGTATTTGAAGATTGACTTATGCCTGCTCCTGTAGTACATATTGTTTCTGAATAAGATTGCAATTTAGTATCGTCTAATATACCATCTACTTGCAAGTTTCCTAAAACTGTAAGGTTATCACCTACAGTAGTTTCTGATGTTGAATAACCAATCCTAATAGTTTCTGCTGATGTAGTATTGCCAATAACAACATTTTTACTATTGTCTATAGATATAACAGTAGTGCCATCTTCTTGAAGATATACACCTGTTCCTCCATTTAAAGTTAAAGTCGAATTAACTGATGAAAATGTTGTTGCTGAATTTGTTGAGCTTATATTTACTGGAGAGCCTGCTATAGTAACCCCTGCAGTTCCATTATGTGTTATACTAAAGTCATTATCTGCTCCCATATTGAAAACAGAAGAGTCTGTATTAAGAGTTAAATTATTAGTTATTGCTACATCTCCTGCATTGCTAACTGTAAACAAGTCTGTATCATTATAAGTAGTAACTTCAAAAGGATTTGTAGTTTGGCTGCTAAATCCTTGTACTTTTAATTGAACTTCATTCTGACTACCATCTATAAGCTGTCCTCTTGTAAAAGTATTTGCAGAATCTAAAGATAAACCTGTAGTAGATATTGTTACAGGACTTCCTTCATTAACAGCTCCATTTTGATATTTTAAAGCTCCTGCTGTATCTACATATAAAGCACCATGAGATGTACTTGTTGGAGTTGCTGATTGTTCCTTTAATTTAAGATGTGTATCTACTTCTACACTATCTGAACCATTTACACTTGTTATTTTATTTACTTTTATTACACTCATTATTGTGCATCCTCATATTTTGTATAATTATCATTATTTATAGCACTTGATGCTTCGATAAAATTGTTTTGATTTTGAACTATAAGATTTCTAAGTCTATTATGAGCAGTTGATAAAGATTCTATACTATTAAGTATTTGTTCATTTTGAGTTTGCAAAGTATCTACATATGCTTGAGTTCTACTTGTATAATTTTGAAGATTATCTATTTCTTTTGTATTATTCTCTATATTATCTAAATTTGTTTGAATTGAAGTTTGAAGAGGACCAAAATTTACATCTCCTATTACAATAAAATCTATACCATCTGATATTGTTAAATCACCATCCCCTGATATTGTAGTTGTTCCTACAGAAAAAGCAGATACAGAAGTATCACTTAAAACAACAGTTCCAGTTACTGTTTGTATAGATTGATTGTTATCTGCAACTATATTACCAGTATCTGGATTTGAAAGTTTAAGTTGAACATTATCACCTTCTCCTCCTAATCCTACAGTTATCCTATTTGATAGATTGCTACCTATATGAAGACTATTAGAAGAAAAATAACCACTTCGCCAAGGCTTGTTAGGAGAACCTATATCATAAACATTAGGTTTGTCAGGTATCATATGGCTTTTATTATTAAAAACTTTAAACCAAGAACCTAAAGCTTTAAAGAATAAAAAGACACCATCACTTAAACTTCTTATAGATATACTACCATCATTTCCTTCAGATTTCAAAGGATGATGTTTCTTTATCTGAGGTTTTTCTTGCTTTCTTTGAGAAAGTCCTCTTGTCTGTCTATCCCAAGCCATTATTTAACATTCTTTGTTCTATAAACATAAGATATATTATCTACTTCAAAATCTGAAGGAACATTTGTACTACCAGCTGTTTGAACATCAAGTCTTAAATTCATACTATATACATTATTAGCATCACTTGAAGTTGAGGGTTTTAATACAGCTTGTGTCCAGTTGTCTTGTTTCTTTATAGAAGCTGAGGATATATTCATTTTAGGTCTACTTAAAGAAGATGTAACCCAAGATGCAAAAGCTGAAGGATCTTCTCCAGCAGTTAGCTCTACATTCCTAAAACACACATACCAAGTAGCTGTAGTATCTGCTGTAAAAACTGCTCTTTGTGTACCAGTAGAACTAACTAAAAAAGCTTTATTATTAGAATTACTTGTTAAATTAGAATGATTGGTAGCAGATGTACTTATATACATCATAGTTGCAGCTGATAAATTTCCACCACCAGGTAAAGCTAATGCTAAATTATTATTTGTAAAGCTCATTATATATGTAGAATTGTTTACTACAGATATTTCTTGAAAGATAACAGCATCACTATCTGTATCATTATTAACCAATAAAGCACCACCAGTTATATGAGCAGTTCCACCACCATCGTTGTCTTGCATTGCATGCCAACCATAAGAGTCGTTTCCAAAGTTCCAATCAGTTTCATCATTAACCCAAGTTATAGTTACTGGAGTTGCACTTGACTCAGTCATAAAATCTGCATTAGTAGTTATAAGATTATCTTGAGTAGAAGAAGCTTCAAGTTCTCCATTTCCACTTGATTTTAAACCAGCTTGAGTATCATCAAAAGTTAATTTGTTTCCATAGTTACCATTAACACCATATGTAGCTACTACATTAGTTTCATCTGAACATCTAAACTGTACATAAGCTTTATAAAACTTTTTCCTTATATTAGGTTGTCCAGCATCAAAGTCTCTAAAAAGAATGCTAAATTCATTATGAGACTGAGCTTGATCACTCCACTTATATATATCTAAAGTTCCACCTGTATTTTGAGCAAAGTAAGCATCACCATGATCATCTACAACAAAGTTGCTTCTTTCATGAACATAACTACCTATTACACCAGCTCCAAAGCTCCAAGATTTTTTAGGGAAACTATATATCCAAGCATCATTAGAGTATCCATCAGCTAAACCAATAGATATTAAAAGCTTATCAATTCTTGGTAAATAAGCTATAGCTGGAAACTTATCTTCAGCTACATTCCATTTCATACCTGGGGTTATTAATCTTCCTTCTGTTCCTAACTTATCTCCTAAAAGATTTATAGGTTGCCCTTCTTGATATAAATAACATCCAGAAGAATTTATCCAAACAATACCATATTTAGTAGCTGTAACTTGATGAGGACTATGCACACCCATATTAGCAAATTTAGTTTCAACATATCCACCACCATTTGCTACATTTAATACATATACATTCTTCTTTTTAAATACTAATATCCTATCACCATATCCTTCTAAAGCTGTAACAGCATCTCCATCATTAGCAGCTATATCAAGTATCCCACTCTCTATAGGAAAGGTGTCATATTGTGGAACACCTGTAAAGTTTATAGGAGTTTGAACAACTCTATCAGGGAAAGTATCACCATTAGATTGTTTTATATTAGCTACATAAAGTCTATTGTTTAATACTGTATGACATTTAAACTGTATATCAGTTTCTTCAGTAGGACCATATCCATTAAGCATATCATAAGTAACAGTCTTAGGCATATCTTCAAAGTCAAAAGTATTTGAGGTAGAAAATAAGGTTGCTCCTTGCAATCCTGTTGGGCATTCATGAACATCAGTAGTATCTTCATTCCAGTCTGTGTATTCAGTTTCATTAAACTTTCTACATCCTTTAGCAAAATCAATATCTAAAAGATGATATAAAATACCATCACCGTCTACTGGATCTGAGTAATAAAGTCTTGCACCTGTTATTCTTCCATTGAAATCTGTACCTAAACTTGCATTATAGTCTATAACTACACCAATACTTAAAGTTGTATCAGCAGATATAGCCATACCTGCAGTACCATCTGTATCGCCACCAGCAGGACCAACTGGAGACTCTTGAGAGCCATCATAAATATAAGACAAGTAAAAATTATAAGTTCCAGCAATCCAAGTACCTACATTACCTAAATCATCTATACTTATTTGTAAAGTATCTGTAGCAACATCACAATTCCCCCCATTTTCATTAACTATTGCACTTCTTCCAGGACTTTCATTTCCATTTTGAAAGTCATTACTGAATGCTGTGTTTCCATTAGGAGGCATAAGTTTTGTTGTAGTTGTATACCATTCACTATAATCTTTGTTAGCGTCTCCAAAAAGCTTTCTTTTTACATGTCCATGCCAAGTAGGTTTAGAGTTAGCAAAAAAAGTAGGATTATATGCTCTTAGAGCTCCATTTAGAAAGTAAAACTGCATTTTTCTTTTACCAGCTCCAGGATCTGATCCAGTATCTACAGCAACAGTAAACCAATGTCCAGTTGCACTACTTGAATCCCATATAGCAATATGCTCTCTATTGCCTAAAACAAGGAAGCCAGTTTCACCTGCATCTGGAGAAGTATCAAATATATCATCATCAGAATCATCAAGCATACCATAATCATATCCAAATCTAAAAAAACTTGTCCCAGCATCAAAACCTGGATTTGTTATATTATCAGATACAATATTGCCTATCTCTGTTTTAACAGCTCTACCAAGCATTCTGATTCTACCTTTTTCATCAAAAGCTATAGACTTCCCTTCTATAACTTGAGTCTCAGTTACATCTCTTGGAGAGTCTAATCCATTGATACCACCAGAAAAATCTGATTCATTATAAATCTGTTTAGGCAATTACTTCTTCTCTATAGCATCTTGTAAAGCTTCTTGCATAGCTTCATATAATGCATCTAATAACTCAGCCTCTGTTTCTTCTGAAATCATAGGTAAGTTCATTTTCTTATTAAGCTGTTTGATGACTTTTTCTTTAGTGTCATCATTAAGAATCATTTCAACAGCAATC
>Ga0209645_1000379_pt1 | contig 23453 bp, 15 predicted proteins | sample ETNvirenome_6_30_FD_184070 | JGI IMG/M metagenome (GOLD analysis project Ga0209645, IMG submission 184070) | Marine viral communities from the Pacific Ocean - ETNP_6_30 (SPAdes) (version 2) | ecosystem: Environmental > Aquatic > Marine > Oceanic | place: Pacific Ocean | collected 2013-06-19
TGCAAACTTACAAACTTTTTATCGGCCATATGATTATTTATGCCAACTTGCAAATAATCACACGTTATATAAAAATTCTTTTATAGTATTATATGCTTCAAACACTTCAATCTCATCTTTACAAGCAGGCTTTACCGGTCTTTCATATTCAAATCTATGAGAAGTATGTGCATCAACTGTTTCAATAAAAGAAATACCGTCGTGATGAACCTTATTATAACGAGGCAGATCAAGCTCTACAAAAATAGCGCGTTTAAGAGCTTTAGCTAGATCTTTATGATCAACATCAACTTCAGTAATAAGTTTTCCAGTAATCTTCATATCTAATTATATTATAGTTCCTTAATAAGCATATGCAACATTAAATATAATAAATGGCTTTGATCAAATTAACAGATATTTCAACCAATAATCTTAATGGAGCATCGTTAAATAAAGGATATCTTTATAAAGATTTGTTTTTAGATTTAGATCCCTCTGTCTATTATAATAAACAGTTAAATAGAAGCTCTGTGCTAAAAGACGTGCAGGGTCAGTTTGATGAAAATGCTATACGTAATAGTATTACTAATATATTTTTAACTGCTCCAGGAGAAAAGATTTTATCTCCGGAGTTTGGATTAGATTTAAGAAGGTATCTGTTCGAACCTATTTCAGATTTTGGTGCCTTTGCAATAAAGGACGATATAAAAAATAGGTTACCTCAAATGGAACCTAGAGTAACTATACAAAAAGTTGTAGTTATACCTAATGCAGATGAAAATGAATATAGAATAACCATGCAAATTGATATTCCTTCCCTAGATGTATATGGTTTATCATTAAGATCGTCATTAAATAACAACGGATATATTATATTTTAATTATGGCTACTCCTAATAACAACGATAACGAATTTTTAGATTTTAGCTTACCTCAAAATGCTTATGTGGCTTTTGATGCAGTAAGTTTAAAAGACTATATAGTAAATAGATTAAACACTAATGAAAAGTTTACAGATCAAAATTATGATGGAAGTAACTTAGCAGCAGTTATAGATATCATAGCTTACTCTTATCATGTTCTACTATTCTATTTAAATCAAAATGCTTCAGAGGTTAATTTTGATCAAGCATCTATTTACGAAAATATGAATAAGATTGTTAAGCTGATAGGTTATAAGCCTTCAGGTAAACAAACTTCAATAGTACCTATTAACGCAGTAGGGTCTGCTGACATGGCCATAGGCAGCTATACGATTAAGAAAAATTCATATTTTTTAGCAGATGGTATTCAATACAACTTCATTGATGATTATTCTTTTAACAAGACAGTTACTGGAAGTGAAGTATTAAAAAGTTTAAACGATACTGTTATCCTTTACCAAGGCACTATAAAAGAATATCCTGATTATTCGGCACAAGGAGAAGAATTTGAATTACTGCCTATTGTAGTAAAAAATATTATTGATAGTAATGCAGAAAAATTTATAGCTGATAATACTATTGACGTGTATGTAAAAGAGGTTAACGATGGAACATATTACTTATACAAAGAGATTGATAGCTTATATCTATCTAATTCTACAGATAGGGTGTATGAAAAACGGTTAAATGAAAATGGCTTTTATGAAATAAAATTTGGTAGTGGAGTTTTCGGACGTAAATTAGATGAAGGGGATGTAGTATCAGTTAATTATATTTTATCTGATAACACAGAAGGTATTATTAGTAAGAATGTAATTAATGGTAATAAACTTTTTACTTATGATTCTCTAAGACAGAGACAAGTTTTTAACGATACATTTGCTAATAAAGATGAAACTACTTTTATTGATATAACAAATAGCTCTTTATTAACAATAAATAATCCACAAAATTCTACTTCATTGTCAGATGAAGAAACAGTAGAAGAAATAAGAAAAAATGCACCAAAAGCTTTTTCAGCGCAATTGAGATTAGTAAATCAAAGTGACTACGAATCATTTTTAGGAAAAAATCTAGCTAATGTTATTAATAGTATATCTGTAGTAGATAACGACTCATACATAAATGAGTATATTCAGTATTTTTATGATATATGTGTTGACCCTAATAAAGTAAATAGAGTTTTAATTAATCAAATAAATTTTGCTGATTCATGCGATTTTAATAACGTTAATATATTTTGCACCCCTAACTTTAAAGTAACTGAAGATAAATTCTTTCCGCCGTATTTATCTGAGTCCTTCAAAAACTTAATAGTAGATACTTGTAGAGATAGAAAAATGGTTTCTAATACTGTTGTACCTAGAGACCCTATTTACATGGCATATGGTCTTGGCTTTACTAATTCATCTAATTTAAATTTAGATATATTAGATAACACCTCATTATATGTAGTAAGAGAAATTAATAACAAAATTAACAAAGATACCTTAAGTGAAAGAACTGCTTCATTAATTAGATCCTTTTTTGACCCTTCTAAAAATGAACTTGGTCAACAACAAAGCTTTAATAAATTAACTAATGACATTTTATCATTAGAAGGTGTTAAGCGCATATACACTAAAAACGAATCAACAGGAGCAAGCATAGATACTGTTTCGTTTTTATCCTTTAATCCAGTATATGAGACAAGTGATATATCTCTAGTTAATCAAGATATTACTTTACCGTTTTTTAAATTCCCATACTTATATTCACCACTTTCATTAACGAATAGAATTAAAGTTGTAGATGAGTAATATTAAAACAGACTATGCTATTTTTGATGTCATAGATTATAAAGGTGAAGCTAAACTTTCATCTTATAATCTTGATATAACACCTCTTACTTTTAAGGCGAGAATACCAGAAGACAATAGTAGAGAGATACCTTTAAATGATCAAAAGGTTACTTTTGATTTTGGAGATGGTACTTTTGGTAATAATATTAGTAGCACACATGTATATCAATATCCTGGTGAGTATACAGTTAGGATGGTTATACGCGATTGTAAAAATAACTCAGTGTTAGCTTCGTATAGTGATTCAATACATATTAAAGACTATATTACTAATACTTTTTCTCTAAGTATGCCTCCAGGAGATATAGCTGCTTCTAAACCAGCTTTAATTTTATCAGCTGGTGAAATATCTGGTCCTATTACAGTAACTTCACAAACTCCATTTTATCAAGATTTTCAAGATTTATACTATAGCATTTCAGGTTGTGATCATAAAAATTACTTTAATTTATCCAAAAATAAATTTAACAGTTTAAAGAAATATTTTTCTATCTATGAAAGAAACTACTTACCAACTCTTTCTAGTTTTGAATTTGTAGAGATTGATAATATATCACTTTCGTCAGTAGATCTATATGCTAGACTTACTACTGATGGTGCTTTAGTACCTGGCTTAAGTACAAGCTTATCAAGCGTATACGTAGGAAGTTCCGGAACTAAAGAGATTTATGTAAAGGCAGATGATCAAGCATCTCCAATAAATATATCATTCTTTAAAGATAGGGAAAATATTTTTTCTAATAGCTTAAAGGGATACAAGAATAATAATTATACTAATAACTTTGATTTTACATTATCTTCTTTTATAAGTCCAACTTCAGGTCAAACTTTAAGTGCTATAAAGTTCAGCTCAAACGGTATAAACGGAGAGGGTATAGAACAGGAGCCGTTTTCAATAAGTCAAACACAATATAAAGGGTTAGATATTCCTTTTATAATGACACCTGTTAATAACGATAATTTTACTATGAAAGCTTTATCAGCTGGTAACCCTACCTTCATAGTTTTATCAGGAGCAGCAAGTAATGTATTTACTGGAAGTAACATAGTACCACCTTCGTATTATACTATTACTAATTTAGCTAACACCCTTTCTTCTATTAATACTGATTTTTGGTTTAGAGGGGCTCTAACTTTTAATGATAATTTATCAGCATCAGCAACAAGATTAACTTTAAGTGCGAGAAATCAATACGCATTTAATACTGTTGGCTCGTTACTTTCTACTGTTAACGGTCTAGTAACTCTAACCGCGTATCCTAAAGATTTCTATAATTTTTACAAGCATAACGAAAATTTTGACTTTCAGGAAAATATAAAAGATTTAAGATTTCAGGAAATCCTGTTAGATAAGAACATCTTTTTTGATGATTTTGTAGGTACTATTTTTGGTAATGTTAGTAGTAGATACGATTTACTTGGTAAAAAACTGTATGAGAGAGTTTTTAACTTTGTATCAAATAATGCAGATATTGATATATGTGATGTTAACTCGTTAATAAGTTTAGCATCCTTAACTGATAATAGTGGAATAGTTTTTGATAGAGCAGCTGCACAGGAGCCGGAACAAGTCAAAAGATTTATCGATACTTTAAGTTTAAGTTATAATAAATTTAGAGGAAGTAGAAATAAATTTGATGAAAACTATGATCCAATGGGTACTACCACAAAAGAGATACATGGTAAAAATCTAGGACCAGAAATAAATTCTTTAACATATGAAATTACAGCAGGAAACGATCTTGTAGCTTACGAAAAGTATAGTAATACATATTTACGTTTAAACACCTTTCAACCATTAAGCGCTTTAAGTGGTCTTAATACAGGCGTTGGTGCTAAAAATACTAATACGTATATGTTAAGTGATTACAGTAATCAATCATTTAATGCATCTTTAAGTGGTGGAGATAACTGGGGATGGGGATTAATATTGCCTACAGAATATACAATAGATACTGTTAATGTTTTTTATGATTTCTTTTCACTCTCTGCTGTTACGGATAATACTATATTTAACGGATTAATAGACTACGATAACGGTTTAACTACTGTTAGTTTTAATGAACCATTGAGTAACTTAGAGGGAGATGATAATATCTTTGATATTAACATTCGAAACTCCTTATTTAGTAGTCTATCCCTGTTTTAAGGATAAATATGTTTAATGGATAACATTACTACAGGGTTTCCAAATGTAAACCAATCTATAACTAATCCTAATGTAAATAGTGATGAAGCATTAGATAAATTTACTCCATATACGTTCTTACAGTTTATTGAAACGGTAAGTGAAAGTTATAAGCCTGAAACTTTAACAGCTTTCTATAATAATTATCTCAATGAATGGAATACTAGAAACACATCACTAGGAGTAAGTAATCAAGATTTAATTTTAGATAGGTATAGAGATTTCTTAAAAGATATAACGTTAAACTTTTCTTCTAATGCTGAAAAGAAGTTTTTAACCCAGTTAGATTTTGATGATAAGTACGACATGCAAATCGCGATGTCGTTTTTTAGTAAAAAGATAAGAAATATTGTATCTTATTACAAAAAGAAAAGAAATGATTTACATTACTCTCTTACAAGAAGCAAGGTTAAAGGAAGTAGTATAGGTGTTGAACAGGCTTCAAAGGATTTAATTATAGACTTCCTAGAGAATAGAGATACAAGTAATATTGATTATAACATACAAGATATTAAAACTAATCTTTCAGTATCATTAACAGAGTACTATGATAATTTTGCTCAATATTTTAACAGGGAACCCGATGCTAAAGAGTATGGAGCTAATTATAAAGAGTATGAGCCTGGAGTTATACCTAAAGGAAGTAATTTATTTAAAGATCTTGAAAGTGATTTAATTGATCAACTTTTTTCTTCTGTTAATAATGAATTGTCTAACTTAAAAGAGTTAGATCAAGTTTTAAGCTCAAAAAAGAGACAGACAGAAAAATTTATAGGTTCAGATTTTTATTTTTTATCTACTGATAGTAATGGTAATTCAGATATAGGTCTCCTATTCAAATCAGAAAAACCTTATGCTAATTTTCTTAATCAAGATTATCCCTCAACTGCTTCAGTTTTTTCTGATCAAGTTATAAGTGAGAGAGATTTAGGATTCTTTAAACCGAGTAATACAGCTATAGCTACTATACAAGGCAAGAAAATAGATTTTTATAAGAAATCAGAATATAAGCCCAATCAGTTTTATATCTTTCCAGATCCTAATCTATATACTAACAATGATTCTATACTAACCTTTATAGTAGATACTTCTACTTCTATTAATAACAGAAGTAAAGGTATAGCTATAAATCAACCTAACCCTGATAAAGAAAGTACTACATTCATAGGATATTCCTCAGAAATAAGTAAAGAAAGAAATTTAAATACTGATTTATCTTATTTGTACGACCAAGGGTATATTGATGATGGTAAAAAAGATATTTTCGGTAACATCTTTGGACTCGTAAAAGATAATAACTATTATAGAAGCAACTTAGAATTTGAAATACCTAATCATATTAAAAATTTAGTTTTAAATGGCTATACTTTTTTTGATGATTTATATAATGAGGGATATGACTTTGATTATGATGTAACTGATAGTACTACGTTTACTGAAACTATAAGATCAGGATTATCAAGTTTTACTAACGGGTTTAATGCTCCAGGTGATCAGTCTCCTGATTTGCCATTATCTTCTTATTATATATTTGGAAGATTTTTTGCTCCTTATGAAGAATTAATTCAGCCTTCTAATTATCTTAATGTTGATTATACGAGACCTGAATCGATTACATTTGATGCTGATGTAAAGGAAGGAGCATACTTTAGATTTTCAGATACTGAAACGTTAGCTGATCCTATTAGATCAGGGTTGAGCGCGTTTAGTGAAAGTGAAGATCAATTTTATTTTTCGGAGTTAGTTGAAGCAGGTATAGGTTATTATGATGGGGCTACAACGGTAGTAAGAGCTTTGAGCGATGATACCGGTCCAGGTACCCCATATAAACCTGGTGTAGCTCTTTATAAAGGTCTCTCAGGCAACTTTACTTATAATGTAAGATTATCTGGCGGTAATGGAGTTAAAAATTACGATGGAGCGAAATTTACTGACAACATTATTTTTAACTATACTCAAGGCGAAGAAGGATTTTTATATAATGATACAGTGGATTCAACTAACGTAACTGATTTTGATACCGTTACTACAGCTGATATATCTACTTTTGATAGAAAAACCCATACAGGTAAAATATATGTAAAAAATATTAATGAAGAGTCAGCTACTCCATCAGTAAAGGAGTTAACACAAACTCTAGATTATCTTTCTGGTAAATATAACACTACTATTTGCCATGAGTTGTCGAATAAAGTAGTAAATTTTGATATATTTTATGATACTCTGTTTATAGAAACTAGTTCATTTTTGGTTACAGAAAAAACTTCATATACAGACAATAAATTTGTTTCGCCTAATACGTTTACAAGCACATTAAACATTAATACTAATTTCTTTGATAAAGTAAGCAATAGATTAAAAGTGGGTAGTGATGTTTATTACTGTAGACTGCAAATGGAACAACTCACTTTTAAAGATATTAGATTATATCCTACTATATTTAAATATAATTTTACTGACGATAAAACAGAGCAAATATTTCCTACTACAGGCAATAATGCTAATAGTTGCCTGTTTAGTTTATCTACCTTTGATTCTGTATATATAGAAAGTGGTAAACCTCTATTAACTTATAATAGCGATAACGAGCAATTTAATTTAGCTGTTTTAATTAAAGATCTTAATAAGGGTCCGTTGCTTGTAAACTACCTTTTTGAATATAAAGACAGTATTAATTTCTTACATACTTCTAGCTTTAGTAGTAATAATAGTAGATTTACAGATAGCTTTACTACTAATGGTGAAACTAATCTAAGTAATGCATTCTTTGTTTTATCTTCTTTAACACCAACATTATCAACCTCTAAACTACCTCTTTCATCAGCAGCTTTAATTCTATGAATACTTTTACCTTATCTATATCTTCTACTAAAGAAGAAATGAATGCACAAAAAACCTTAAATCAGATAGATTTGTTTGATTTTACTGAAGTAACATTAGATATATCTAATATTTATACTGAGATTTTTCCTGCTTATGTTACAATAAACTGGGGTGATGGTTCGGATGTATTCAATCCTGATATTAAGATTTATAGAGATTATAGAACAGAATCAATTTTTCCAGAAATTGAAAAAGGCGCTACTCCGGTTACATTTAGTACAAATTACAAACATAAATATTACCCTTCATCTTACGCGTTGAAAAAGGCTATTACGTTTAAAATGAATGTGGGTTATGTTACAGGAGAAACTTTACGTGTAAGTATACCTATTATTATTAACTCTCAAAGTTATTATGAAAATGTAGAAGATTTAGATATTATGGGAGTTGATTTGCTAAATGATGATAATAATAGTTCAAGAGTAACTCTTCTATCAAAGAAAAACAATTATATAGTTCAATTTGATAACAAATCATATAAGGAGAATACTGAATAAATATATAAAATGGGTTGTTTGTTAAAATCAAGTTTAAGTGCTTTAAGCTCTGTAGAGGCTGATTGTTGCCCTGCAGATCTAACTTTAGATCAATACAGGCAAACATATAATGGAGGGTTTTCCATTAATTTTATATCCGCGTTATCTGGTATCCAAGATTTTAAAAATTTAAACTTCACGAATTTTTATCTCACTGATGAGTATCTTCTTGATAACGTTACTTCTTTTAATGAAATAAAAGTTAAACCAGATTCGTTTTTTACAACTTTTAATTTTACTACTTCGAGTGATAATTATCTAATTTATAGTACCCCTAAATTAAGTGCTTTTAAAGATGGTGATGATATCGATAATTCTCAATTTTATGGTAAAACATCGTTTAGTATAGACAGAGCTAATGCTAACGATTTTGAAATAACCTTCATAGATGATTTTACTTGTAGAGTAAGTACAGTTGTAAATAATGTTAGATACTTTTTAGTAGTTAGTGATGATGCTAAAGATGCTGAAAACAACAAAACTACTCTCTTTGTATCAGAAAATAAAATTTCCTCGATTGGAAGAAATTTAGAATATAATCTTTTAAAATATAAAACTGAAAGCTATATAAATTTATTTTCACAAAAGGCTGATGGGAAGTATGTTATTTTAGGTAATGGTAGATCATTATTTGCAAAACTAATAACTGAAAATTCTAAACCTAATCAATATTTTATAACTGGTAGTTCTATTAAGCTTAATCAAGAAGTAAATCTATCCATACCATCACCTTATAATACAAGTTTTATTACATATGATAATAAAGGAACTATTGATAATGATAAAAGCGATTTTCATCTACCTTCTAATTATTTGCTGTATAGTTCTTCAAATGACAACAAATTAAACTTTAATTTACTTAACTTAAAAAACATAGTTAATACACAAGAACAATTTACTTCTTCTAACAATTTATTATCTACTTCCGAAACTACTATCTTTAGTCAAAGCTTAAGAAGATATACATCTATTTTATCCGACATAGACAGTGAGCGTAACGAAACATTATCGCTAAATTTTGTATATGATAATTTTGATATCCAAATAGCCCCAGGTACAACGTACTTTACAACGCCATCATCTATGGCTCCGTTTAATAAGTTAAATATAAATGATACTAAATTTACAAAATGTGGGTCCTTTTCATTCAAAAGACCAGATTTATCTGATAGAGTTTATAGATTAGATGACGATTCAGTTGTAAATAAAGATGTTACATACCTATGCACTTGGCTTTCTGGAGGTATAGGTCAAGAGGGTATATGGGTTGATAGATATTATTACCCTGATTATACTACTAAAGAAGAAGCATTAGCTGCCTCTCCTATTTTTAATGTTACCTATGAGAAGAGCGTAGAGAAATTATTAAGAGACAATACAACTTTAAGAAATTCAGTTAAAAAGAAATTGTATTTTGATAAAAAAAGCGATTTAACATTCGAGCCGCAAAAAAGATATAAGTATGTAAGAGTTTCTAAGGACGATTTTTTAAGAGAGTCGCCTACCAATTTTTGTAAAACTGCTCGTGTAAACAACAAGGTAAATAATTACTTTAATTCAATTAATGAAAATGGAGGATTTAGCTTAGGCTTTACTTATCAAAATGAAGCAGGAGATTTTACCTTATACTCTGAAAGTAACGATATTAATGGAGGATTTAGCTTTACAAAAACGGGAGATGAAATATTATTTCAATTTAAACTATTTGACAACAGTACAGAAGGTATTTCTATTGAAGAGCGTTTAGGTAAAAATACCTTTACACATATTTTTGATTTAGATAAGTTTGAAAAAAATAATATATTTCTTTCTTTTAATTCGATTGAAGGAATTTGTAATTTATATTTAAACACTAATGTGATTTTCTCATTTAAAGTTAACGCTTATCAATTATTTACTAAGAAGATTTTATTCGGTGATATATTTTTAAAGTGGTCAGATAATAAAAGAGAAATTTTGTTTAACGATGCTACTAATAAATTGTTTATTAACAATTTATACTTAACTCTAAAACCTTTAGAAAAATATCAAGAATTAGGCTATATTTTTGGTACAAATATTGATAGTATTCAAAATCTATCAATTTCGTTGCCATGTGGAATGAGAAACTTAACGGATAAAATAAATGTTCTTAATTCAATTAATACTAATCTTAAGAATAAGAGTAATGTTATTGATATTAATATTAAAAATTTAAATATTAGCGGTGATGTAGCTGACGAAGTAAGAGATATAATGATGAGTAATATTAAGAATGCATTACCTAAAACTACTGTTATAAACGATATAAAATTTATTGACTACAAATGATAGATTATTTTAAATATACTAATGGTGATTCATTTACCTTAAGTGGTTATGAATATAGCGGGATATTTACCATACACGAAGGTAAAGCATATACCGGTAAAACTTTTAATGCTACTTCTAAGTTATTAAGCGGTAACGATACATTCTTAACTAACTGCTTTTTAAATAAATTTGAATTTGATAGAACAGTATCAGTAGAAAATACTAATATATTAAAGCAGCCTTCTATATCACCTAGAAATGTAATAGATCAAAACTTTATTGATACTAATTTACAAATTTTGAATATGAATAATTTAATTATATATTCAAAGAATATTATAGCTAATCCTGATTTATTCGACTTTTTAAATTCTATAGAAAATGAAGATAGTTATTTCTTGGGGCTATCGAGTGGTAAGAAAGATTTAAGAAATGATGATGTAAAAATATCAAAATCAAATAGTGCACCTATACAAATTGATCCATATAGCTTTATTGAAAAAGTACCTGGAGTAGATGTTTTAGATGATACTCTCGATAGTATGGTTTTTATCTATGATGATAAATCCTTTAATTATTTTACTACAACATCGACATCCTCTTATACTTTTTCTGGTACATTCGCTACTGGAGGTAGTCTCATTAGATTAGAAGAAGATATTTTTGAAGGTGCGCAGAGATTTAGTTATGATAATAATACAGACACTTTATACGCACTAGAAAAAACTACAGATTCGTTTATTCTAAAGTTATATGACAATAGCTTTGTAGCTCCATGTAGAGTATTAAAGTTAGTAGACCAAATTACTTTGAAAGATAATATTATAGACGAAAAAGTAAGTCTGGGAAATAATATTTTAGGTTATAGATATACTGAAATAGAAGCTATAGAAGATATACAAGAAGATGAAGAAGGTAATCCTATAAGAGGTCGTGAGCATGGAAAAGAAAGATTAGAACAAGCTTTAGCTGATAACGTTAATGAACCACCTAAAATAAAACTAGTTAACAAGTATACATTCGAGTTAATTAATAATATTGTTTCTTCCAATCCTGGAGAAGAGATTTTAGAATTTGATATAAGAGACTCTGATGATTCTGTTTTAATATTAACTTCCTTAGATGGATTCGATGCTGAAGTATTTTATATATATCACATAGATATTGATAAGATTTCTGCTGCAGATGGTGATTATGTATTACCATTTAATCCTAAAGAATTAAAAAGATATAAACCTGAAGTAGTTTATAATGCAAAACAAGATGAAGTAAGTATTTTCTTTTCTGGAAACGATTCTAATATCTTTATTATTAATGATGAAGGTGCAATTTCATCAAGATTTATATCTAACCCAGAAAACGTAGCAGGTTTCCCTTCTAATAAAAACTTACTTTATTTAGAAGATATGTTTTTTGATAGTACGTTAGAAAGATTTGATAAGATACAAAAGAAATTTAATTCAAATACGTTACCTTCCAATAATTATAATAATTTAAATTTCTTAGTAGGTAAAAATAGTACTAATTTATTTTATTTACTTCATAATATTGGAAGAATATATCTAATGGAGGAAAGTAAGTTATTATATAAGAGTTTTGTTCCTTTAGATTTAAAAAATTTATACGATAAAATTATTAGTTGCGAATCAAGCTTAGGTATATCAATTAACAGTGAATTGCAAAATATTATCAAAGACACTGTCAACGTATTTTTAAACGCTAGTGTAATACCATTCGCTGAAGTAAGAGAAGGTATTCCGGTTTTAGGAAAATTTGTATCATACGAAGGTATAGATATTAATTTTAGAGATTTAGAGTTTCATGATAATGAAGAAGTAAATTATGATACAGTTTCAAGAGTTTTTGATCAAATTTATAAATTACAAGAAACTGTCTTTAATATTATTGTTTCGCAAGATGGAGATGATGATATTGACGACTTGGAAATTTCGGACGTAGAAGAAGTAATAACTGAGCTATATACAAGTGGTGGTGAATTAGTATTAACAGATACAGGTGAAGATTATGTTGGATTCTATCATGTACATCCAGATAAAGGTTTCATGGTAGGGCCATTGCATGTTAATACTCCGCATGCATATTTAACTCCTATAGTAGATGTAAATGTAACAGAGGTTGAAGTAATTGAATCTGTACCAGAGGTAGTTGAATCTGTTAGACCTAGATACTCCTCTCATGGCATGACCTCTAATGATGCGCGTAATAGAAGACAAAATACCAGTGGTGGTAATAGTAGCAGTGGTAGCAGTGGTAGTAGTGGAGGTTCTTATTAAATAACATTATGGCTAATAGAGGAGAAAGTCTTGAAGGATTAAGAATAGCAGATTACTATTCTTCTTTATTACATCCTGTAACTAGTTTAGATGTAGAATTACCTTATGATAAACCAATCTATGATGGTATAGGTAATACTACAGGTCTTACTTTAAGTAGTGACGGTAGGGATAGAGTTGTGATTAATAACTATATATATCCTAAAGGATTTAATACCCAGACAGAGTGGTTAGATGCTTTTTACCCTATAGGTAGTATAATTTTAACTACAACTAACGACGACCCTACTAAAAGAATAGCAGGTACAAAATGGGTATTAGAGAGTCCAGGTAGATTTTTTGTTGGTGTTGGAGGAACTGAAAAGATTTTTTCTCCTGGTTCTGTAGGCAAAGAAAACGGAGATAAAGATGGTGCGTTTACTGATAAGCTAGGACGGGTTAATTTACCTGCACATACACATGATGTTAATGTAAAGACAACAACTCGTGGTAATATTAATGAACAAAGTAGTACTTTAAATGTATTTTGTCTTTTCTTTGGACCTAACGTAAATCCTAGAAATCTAACTCAAGAGAAAAATTACAATCCAAGAGCTGCTAGTTTACTACCCAATATATCTAATAACCCTTTTTCCTATCTTTTAGGTCAAGATGAAATTGAAGCTTTTCAAACTAACGGTAGATTTGACGGGAAAGATAACTATCGGAATTTCTTAATTAATAAAAGACATGATGAAGGTTATAGATATACAGATGACGATTTCAACCCTCAATTTGGTAATTATTCTTTACGAGGCTGGGGTGGTACCCAAGTAGGAGGACCAGGGTGGGCAGGATTACTAGACAGTAATATACCCAATACTAAGGTTTTTATTACCGATAGTCCAAGGCCAGTAAATGTTGAATGGGAATCTGGAGGTATATCTATTGAACAAGCTGATTACGATTCGAGAGATGGTGATAGAGTTCACACAGGGAGACTTAGTTCAGTAGATTTAATTAAAGCTCGTAATATTATTATAGATGTTTTAGGTATCGAAAAGGCATCTATAGCTTTAGCTGGCGTTGATAGATTAAAGGAACTTAATGAAGAAGTAAAAAATGCTTCTGTGTCTAACTTATATATAAACTCACAAATTAAAGGATCTACTACTGTAACCTCATCAAACCAAGGCAGCACTCTACAGCATAATAACATACCACCTAGTTATGGATTTTATACATGGAGACGAGTACCTCTTGATGAAAATGAGCCTAATACTGAGATAGGAGGAGGTACACAAATTATTGAAGTAAATCCAACCTTTAGAGCAGTTATAGCAGAAAATAAAGAGAATTTAAATTTAGCTGAATGGGCTTTAGATAGAGGGTGGAATGGGATAGATAAGGCTGTTATAACTGTTGCAAATGATGTATACATATATTCAGATGATATGGATAAACCAGCTCTAACTACGGGTGATTGGCCTAAAGGATTAAGACTTATAAATAATGGGTTTATTATGGGAAGAGGGGGAGATGGGGGATCTTACGCAGCAGGTAGGTATCCTGAGCAACCATGGTCTATAGGCGCGCCTCCAGGAAAGTTTATATGGGATGGGTGGGATGCTAGTGATGCTATCTTTATTAATACTACTGATAAAATTACTATTACAAACCAAGGAGCTATTGCCGGAGGTGGAGGCGGTGGAGCTGGTAGTGCTACCGGTAACTACGGTGGAGGAGGCGGTGGCGCCGGTGGAGGTAGAGGTGGTGTTGGATCATATCCTAATTTTAATGCAGACCCCGGTGAACCAAATGCATGGGAATCAGGAGGCGAAGGTGGTGAACCAGGGCAACCTGGAGGCGATGGTGGAACCTGGAGAAACCTACCTATTACGACTACTTTACGGCGATTTTTTGGCTTTGGAAGACAGTCGCGCGCTTTCAATCCAGATGCTTACTTCGGTGGCGGGGGAGGTGAATCTGGTGGTGCAGGAGCAGGAGGATATAAACGAAAAGGAAATGATCCTCATGGTGGAGGCGGAGGTGGTGGTAGAATACTAACCGCAAATGCAAAAGGCGGTACAGCAGTTAATCCTGAGAGCGAAATATACGGTGGAGGTCACGGAGGAGATAGTAACGAGCCTGGTGAAACAGTAAGCTCAACAACAAGAAGCCGCACTGAACGATTCGGGACGATCCATGGACCATGGGGGAATGCTGCCGGGGGTGGTGGTTGGGGTGCCGATGGAGGTGATTGTCTCCGCGTTCAAAGGAGGACTCAGATATTTTTCCGAGGAACTAAAGATCCTCTTCCAAAAGGAGGTAAAGGCGGTAAAGCTGTGGCAATAATCGACGGTGCAAATTATTCTATAACCGGGGGATTAATATATGGTGCTATTGAACAGTAGTATTTAACGTTTAACGAATAAATAATGGTATGCCTGAAAGTTTAGAAAATCAATTTATATCTGATTTATATACTTCGCTTCTACATTTAAGTGGAGCTGAGCTAGGTAAAGATTTAAATAAAGTATTTGATGGTAAAGGAAATTCTACTGGATTGGCATTAAGCGGTGAAAGAGTATTAATTAATAATTACATTTATCCTCAAGGATTTACTACCCGTGAACCGCTAGAGTGGTTAGATAGCTTTTACCCTGTGGGTAGTATACAACTTACTATAACACCAGATAATCCTACTAATAGAATAGCTGGTACTACGTGGGTGCAAGTAGCACAAGGTAGGTTTTTAGTTGGTACAGGTACTCTAACTGATAAAAATGGCGATACAAGAGAATTTTGCCCTGGTGGTGCAGAAGAAGAAGCTCTAGGATTAAGGAGTGGTAATGGAGATACAGCAGGTGAATATCAAACAACTCTTACGCAAAATAATCTACCAGCACATACTCATGATGTAAATATTGGCGCGTTAGATGTACAAATACCTAGTGCTGCAGGTTCTCCTACCTCTTTTCAGGCACCTGGTGTTGGTACATTTGACTCTACTCTAACTTTTGTTGAGCAGCAAAGGGCGAGACTAAATTTAGGAACTAAGGTGTATGCTTTTCCTGGTGAGTATGATAGTAGTCTGTTAATAAATTATAGAAATACGTCATTTAGAGATGATATATTTGCTTACCCTTGGTTATACGCTTTAGATTTTGCATTTGATAGAGGTTCTGCAGCTAACTACTCTGCTTCTGTAAGAAGTGCGTATGTAACTGGTTGGGGCGTACAGTATAATTTCAAAGAAATGATAGGTATATGGAATGGTGAAACAAGATTTGTTTCTGATGCCAATGTACAGATTGGTAGAACAAATAGTGTTGGTGCATCAAGAACGCACTCACCTATAACGCTAACTAAAACTCCATATGAGTACGCGCTGGAGTTAGGTGCTGTTGATATCGGTGATGCAACAGCTGGTGACTTTTTATTACGTAATAGTAATGTACCTATAGTTACCTCACCAACTGAAATATTAGATAGAGATGAAAGTGTAAATAATACGAGAGTTTCAGCATCTGTTGGAGATAATATAGCACATAATAATATACCTCCTTCGTATGGGGTATATGTATGGAAACGAATATCATAAATTTATGGCAAATATAAGCATAGTAAAATTAAAAGTAAGACGTGGATCTGATGCACAGCGAAAAACTATTGTATTAGATCAAGGTGAGATTGGATTTACTCTAGATACAAGAAGATTGTTTGTTGGAGATGGTTCAACTTTCGGTGGAAGATCAGTTGGCGCTAAAAATATTGGACCATTTGCTAATAGTTCAAGTTTAGGACCGAATAACTCTCCGGGAATGCAAATTGGTGATATAGGTTATGCAGATAGTAGATTGTATATGCTCACATCTACTATTTATAATGACTCTTTATCTGGTTATGCCTACATAGGTACTGTTCCAGATGGTACCTTAATTAAATTTGATAGTGATAATAAACTTACTATTGATACAGGGCAGTTTGATTCTACGTTTTTTAAATCAGAGTTCTTTGGTACAGGACTATTATCCGCGATTGGTGGAGTAGTAAATGTAAATTTAAATACTCAATATCTAGAATTATCTGGACCTAGTAATAAAATATCACCAGTAGCCAGTTCGATTACTGAACGTGAAATAGCTACAACAGCTCTTTCTTCTGGCTTAGTAGGAGGTAATAATGTACCTATCAAGCTAGACATAAACCATGATCAATTTGAATTTGATTTAGATAACAAACTTACATTTAAAGGTGTTGGTGAAACAACTATACCAGCTACAAGTTTTGCAGGTGTAGGTGGTGTAAATTTAGGTAGTGGTCTTTCGTTAGATTCAACAAATAAGTTACAAACTGATTTAAGAAGCGTAGATACTGATAACATTTCTTTAGTAAATGGAGAAATAGCAACGCAAGGTGCAACAATAAATGAAAATAGTTCTACTGAATTACCATTTATTACGTTAGAAAAAGGATTAGTTAAAACTATTGGCACATCTATTTTCGATGTAGTTACTGGTACATCATTAAAGTCAAAAACTGATGGTGGTGTAATACCTGTTGGTACCATTTTACCTCATGCTGCTGCTTTTGGAAATAACGTTCCTAATGGATATTTATTAGCTAACGGTGCATCTCGTAATCGAGTGAAAGCTAATGGTGATACTGACGAACTCTTTAGTGTTATAGGGACTTCATATGGTGCTCCTACGGTAGATACTTTTAGTCTACCTAATTTAACTGGTGGTGGCATGCCAGCAGCCTTATATGGTGCAGGACAATTAGCACCAGTTGCTGGTGACTTTACTGGATCACAGAAATTTCTAACTGGTGATACTAGTTCTGCAGACGCTATTTTAAGTGGATTTGGTGTTAACTTTATTATTAAGGCAGAATCAGATGCTGTTAATAGCTTGTTTAATGGAGCTCCTGATTCTGTTACTATAGACCAAGCAGGAGGACCTCTTCCATTACGGCAAGTATATAACGGCACTACAAGTCTTGGTGCGAATATAGAATTAAGTTCTGCAGGATTTATTACTTTTGATAACGGTGGTGATGTTAGAAATGGTGAGTCCGATGAGCGGTATGATAGATTTGCTATTCCAATTTTTAACTATTAAATAATAATATGTCAATCGAAATTTTAGAAAATACTTTAATTAAGCTTCTTGTAAGAAGAGGTACAGACGCAGATAGAAAAAATATAGTTCTCGAAGCGGGTGAATTAGGTTATACAACTGATACAGATAGATTATTTGTTGGGGATGGAACTACTTCCGGTGGTCTTTTAGTCGGTAATAAATATAAGGGTGAAAATGCTGATGTAACTAATTTATCTCCTTGCGATATAGGTGATTATGCTTTTGAAACAGATACTAATACTTTTAAGGTAGTAAAAACAGGTAATGGTTCTAATGCTGCAGATTGGTTATCGGTTGCTAATTTATTAAGCGCAGGTAATACTACTATTAATATTAGTAATGGTAGCTTAGTTACAGTAGGTACATTATCAGCCGGTAATTATCATAAAGATTCCTTAGGTAGTTCTTTGGAAATATCTTCCAATAGAATCTCCTTAAGCTCTACAGTAAGTATAGATAATATTCAACAAAGGACAGTAGGTGCTGATAGTTACTTAAAACTACCTTCAAAGCTTAAAATCAATGCTGTAAATTATAATTTCCCAGCTACAGAACCTACAAATAATACATTCTTAGGATCTGACGCATTTGGTAATCTTAACTGGGCCATACCTAGTATTATTAGTACTGGTGTCGCACCTACTACTGCTAGTGTTTTACCGGTTGGTACTATAGTACCTTTTGCTTCAGCTAGTAATGATGTACCATATGGTTGGTTAGAATGCGATGGTGCTGAATATGCTAGTACAGCTTACCCCGAACTTTCAACCACTATTGGTATAGCATATAATACGGGTGGCGAAACAGCAGATCATTTTAGAGTTCCTAATTTACTTTCAAAATCTTTATATGGATCAGAAAATCCTGCTAATAGTACATTGATGCCTGTTACTACAGCTTCTCATGCTGAATCCACACCAGGGCTTTCTGCGGTAGGGATGAACTTTATTATTAAAGCTATTGGCGGAATAACAGCTCCAACATTAACTGTACAAAAAAACTTAGTAACTACTTTGTTTAACCCTTCGAAAACAGATAGTACAAATAAAACTGGAATAGAGTTTAATCCTCTTAGTGGGGGTATATTAATTGAAAGACCTGAGCCAGGTATGCAGGTATACTCACAGCCTAATACGGAACATTCGTTTACTGTTCCAAATGGTATACATTTTATAAAATTTACTGCAACAGGTTCAGGCGGTAAAGGAGGCTCTAGTCCAGGAGGAGCTGCTTCTACAGTATTAGGAAACCTTTCAGCAACGCCAGGAACTATATTTAAAATTGAAGTTGCAGCAGGAGCTACTACTGCTGGCACAGGTACTGATGGAGCATCAACATTTATTAGAGATAACGCTGGTAATACCTTGGTAGAAGCTGGGGGAGGTATAAATGTAAATGATATTCAAAATAGAACAGACGACCCTAATCTAAATCAAGTAGCGCCACAAGGTTCATCTGGCGGTACTATTGATACTGATAGTCCATTTGTATTAAATGGAGTAGTTATAACTGGAGGTAATGGAATGATGGATACTTCACGAAGTAAAGGTAAAGAGGAATCCTTAGGAGCTTCTAGTTACTTTGGTAATGCACCAGCACCAGGTGGTGGTCAAGGAGGGCATAGTGGTAGTCCTTATGGTCCTCCTCCAGGTCCAGGTATAGTTATCCTAGAATGGTCGTAGTTGCTTTTATCTTTTTTCTATATAACTAAAATATGGAAGAAATTATAGTTGAAGGTTTAGATTACGAAGATTTTACTACTTTAAAAGAAATCTTATCTAATAATACACTGTTTAAGTTCGAAGATTCAAATTTATTCGCTAATAATGCTATTTTAATTGAAAAGATAGAAAAGATTATTAAGGCTTTCGATGAATAAATAATTAAATGGAAGCAAGTGTATGGAAAGGAAGTTCTTTATGTGAAGAGTTCTCTGACTATGTTCTTTTTGACGAGGATACTGAAAGTATACTTGTAAACATACATGAAGATTATATGAATATTCTAAATAAAGAACTTTTAAAAATGGGGTATTATTTAGTTTTTAAAACAAAGCTTAACATAACTAATTCTTATACCTGTACTTTCATAAGGGGTTGAGTAATTAAATATAATTGATGGGCTTTCCTAGTGACATAAAACTTCCTGCTGACGCTAGATACTTTACTTTTATAGAGCGTAGTAAAAAATTTAATTCAAATTACGATATTACCTGGTCGTTTGAGTATAGCTTGCCAGCTGAAAATATACCTAGTCCTGGAAGTTACGAATTAGGATTTAGTACTTTTATTACTAATTTAGAAGCGCCTTTATCCTCGCTACCTGGTCAATATATTGGCGATCAGGATCCAGAGTTTATTCTATCTGCTCACGCTTTACTTACTGAAGACCCTGTATCGTTGAAAACAGAAAGCGACTCAACTATTCTACTTGAGGGAGGTGTTTTAAGCGGTAGCTTAGTAAAAGTAGCTTTTGATTCTACTGGTATGTATGCTTTATCTGGTAGAGATGATAGACCTGGTGTAGGACCACATTTAATAAATAGAGAGAGTTTAATAGTTAGAGATGTTTTGCATAACGTAAGAGCTAACTCTCCGCTATCGACTATGTCTAGTGTTTTTAGTTCTTTATCAACTAATAGCTTTAGAGCTTTGAGATTTAGATATGTTAATTTAGGTCAAAAAATACATATTGATTTTAGAGAAGATAATACAACAAATTATACTTTACTGACAACAATTAATATCGAACCAAGATTAGTTAATTTTAATAATTTAGATAATATCTATTGTGGATTTTCATTTACTACTCCTGTTTCAACTACCAATACAGGCTTATCTGCTAAAAATTTCTTCTTACGTAATTTCAATGTTGAGGGTTATGAAGGTAGTGACGTATTAACTGAAACAGTAATTACTCCGGCCCTTTCTGTTAATCCCAATACTGTATTTAATACAGTTAATAATATTGAAGTATAATGTCGCTTTCACAATTACAGCAAATAAGTGATATAGCAATTCAGGTAGATAGCCCTGCTAATGCTGCTAATGGCGCTGGTGTCATATATGTTCGAGATATTGAAGTTAATGCAAATTATATCGGTACTTTAGATTTTTATATATATGATTTAAATGCTGATACAGGCTATACAGGTGAGCCTTTTTTAGTTACTCAAGGTACAACATCTGTAAGTCAAGAAGGTGAGCTGTTTATTATATATGTTCAAAGAGAACTTAATTTATTAGCAGATGGAGATGGAAGTATTTCTTTTGAAATTCAATTTCAAGATCAAAGTGATCCTTTACAGCCAAATTTTGTTGTAGATGAAAATTTAAGTCTTAGCGAGCAGCTAGAATTATTTGAGGATCAAAAAGATAGTAGTGGACGAACCCATCAAAAGCAAACTCATGGCGCGCCTGATGCAACTTTTTCAACTGATCCTAATGACCCTGAAGTAGAAATTAAATTAGATCCAGGTGTACTTCCACAATACCCTGATGCAACTTTTTCAACTGATCCTAATGATCCTGAAGTAGAGATTAAATTAGATCCAGGCGTGCTTCCAACTGATAAAACTGAGGAAGAATATTTAGAGAGCCAGCGTGCTGCGCAAGAAGAAACTAAACGTCAAGAAGATGAACGTCTTAGAGAATTAGCTGCTCGACAAGCTAGAGAATTAGCTGAGCAAGAAGCTAAAGAATTAGCCGAACAACTAGCTGCGCAAGAAGCTGCGGAGCTAGCTGCTGAAGAAAAAAGGTTAAAAGAGATAGAAGAAGAAGAGGCTAGACTAGCAGAACAAGAACGTTTAGAAAAAGAAGAAAAAGATGAAGCTAAAAGATTAAAGGCTTTAGAAGATTTAAGAAAAGAGAGGGAAGACAGGATAGCAGGTGGTGTAGTTTTTAGTACTGATGATTATGAAATCCCTCCGCCTAGTGTTGGAACTGACGGTGATGAGAACCCTCTACAGGAATTATTCAATAAAAGTACTAAAGAAATACAGGATTTAATTAAAGATAAATCGCCAGAAGCTAGTAAGGATATATTTCTTGATTATAACAATTATGTTAATTCAGGAGTAAATTTTTCAAATAATCAAAATGATATTAGTAAGTTAAATCTAATAAGAAATCCTGAATTTTGGGGAAGTGGTATTGAAGGTATAACTGGTATCAGCCCTTATTTTATAGGTAAAAAAGCCGGTAAGTATAATAAAAAAACACATGGAGTTGCAATAACCCCTAGACATGTATTGGTAGCTGCACATCCTCCATCAGCAAGAGAACCGATAGATAATGAAAAGATATTGTTTATAACTCGGGATAATGAAATAATAGAAAGAACTATAATTGGAAGATCGTCAAGTTGGAATCTTGTGTATGATGAAACTATGGATTTTACCATTTTTCTTTTAGATGAAGATTTACCTAAAGAAATCGAAATATTAAAAACGTACCCGAGTGAGCTAATTGAAGAAATACCTAATAGTAAATTAAATTATAAAGTCAGCTACACTGGAGGCACCACTGTCACATATACTAACGAATACACATACCGTATTCAAGACCCTTCTTTTGCATTTGCTACTAATCAAGATGAAACAACCTCTATATTAAAATTAACTGGTCTTACTTTTGATTATAATAAGCCAACAGGTGATTTATTTAGTCAAGTTAGATGGGTGCCTGGATTTAACCGGGCTGGTGGAGGAGAAAAAGTTGATATTCAATGGTTCACTAGTTTCAGGGAAAATGATAGTAGTAGCCCAATAATGTCTGTTCTGAATAATCAGTTAGTATTAGCTAGTGTAGCAACGAGGACTATTAACGGAAGTTTTACTGGTGGTACTTTAGGAAATAAAATTTTAAACGATTTAATTACAGAAGTAGATAAGGCTGCAGGAGTATTAACTGGTTATAATGTAACTCCTTTTGATCCCAATAAACTTCCATTTACAGAATTACCCGGTCCTAATAATCCACCTGTAAATGTAGATCCTGGAGGTACAGTTACCGAGACAGGTACAGGTACAAATACCGAGTCAGGTAGAACACATGGTAAAACGTATACTTTACAAATTTTTAATCAGTCTAGTAACAGACAGAACATTAATACTACTCCAGGAATAGGGGAAGCGACAGTTCTTGAAAATAATGGGCCAGATGATTTGATTGAAATGACATCAAATGTAAATGCATTTGAATTTGAATTATCAATTTTAGGAGATTTAGATATCGATTTAATACCGTTTAGAGCTAATATTACAAATCGTGAATTGTTATCTGAACAAGGTACAAGATTTACTATTGGGGCACAAGTTGCTGGGGAAGATGAAACCGGAAATGAGTTTACAATAGGTACTATTTACATAAGAGATAGAATTCCTATTAC
>Ga0209645_1000380_pt1 | contig 23428 bp, 27 predicted proteins | sample ETNvirenome_6_30_FD_184070 | JGI IMG/M metagenome (GOLD analysis project Ga0209645, IMG submission 184070) | Marine viral communities from the Pacific Ocean - ETNP_6_30 (SPAdes) (version 2) | ecosystem: Environmental > Aquatic > Marine > Oceanic | place: Pacific Ocean | collected 2013-06-19
GATATCAATTTATCCAAGATTTAATTTCATGTTACTTGCTATAAATCAGTTGGTAAACCACATTGACACGATGAGAAAAATGACTAAAGGTATGCTAGTACCAAGAGTAATAACTAGGGTTGCTGTCGGTGCTAAAAAACCATTAGATGGTGGAGAACAACATACTCAAGATTTTACTGAATCTTTAAAAAGTATGTTAACCGACACTGTGGTTGTGGAGTTACAAGAACCAAATGAAATATTTTCAGCGTTTCAACGGGCATATAATAGAAACGGATCTACCGTATTAATTGAGTGGGGAGATTATTACGGTGAAAAGTGAGGGGATGGAAATAATTGATGATTTTTTACCTATAGATGTAGCTAACGATTTAGAGAAACTATATTCTAAGGAACAAGATTGGGAACTCTTAGACCAAGTAAGAGAAAATCATTACAAACATGTTTTTAAGAACGACTCTAATTACTTTCCAAATGAGGATGAACATTACTTGGCAAAGTTTAATAGGTCTACTAACTTAGAAGTTAAAGTTGGTGATATCTTTGAAAAGTATTTCAAACCAAAATTAATTCAATTTTCTAAAAAAAATCTCTTGGAATTTGATGTAAGATGTTATAAATTAGGATATGGAAATTTTTATAGAACTCATGTTGATGATTATGCTGGTACTGTTGGTTGTGTTTTTTATCTCACAAAAAGATGGTGTTGGGATTGGGGTGGAATACTTCACATCGGTGAAAGGGATGATGAGTTAAAATCTATATTTCCAAAGTTTAATAGAATAGTAATTCACGATATGAAAAAATTTAGATTCAATCATTTTATAAGTCCTGTAACGGAATATGCTAAAGAATTTAGATACTCAATCGTTTCATTTAACAAGTAGGAGAAAAATGTTTAAAGGTAAGAATATATTAATAACTGGTGGTAAGGGTATGGTTGGTCGTGCTTTAACCAAATTAGTAGAGAAAGAATCTCCAAACCATATAACCATCGCTGATTTGCCAGATTATGATTTAAGAGATAGAGAAGATTGTGAACATATATGTTATAATAAAGATATTATATTTCATGTTGCTGGAATTAAAGGTTCACCACAAAGGTGTATGGAATCACCAGCATCTTTTAGTGTCCCAATGATTCAGTTTAATGCTAACATGATAGAAGCTGCTTATAATGCTGGTGTAGAATGGTTTCTGTATACAAGTTCGGTTGGTGTGTATCATCCAGCAGATGTATTTGTAGAGGATGATGTGTGGAAAACATTTCCATCTGAAAATGATTGGTACGCTGGTTGGGCAAAAAGAGTTGGTGAAATGAATGTAGAAGCTTACATGAAACAACATGATTGGAATAAATGTTCGATAGTTAGACCTGCTAATATCTATGGAGCAAATGATAACTTTGGTCAATGGTCTATGGTAGTCCCATCTTTAATCAAAAAAGCGGTAGAATCAAAAGATGGTAAACTTAAAGTATGGGGTGATGGTTCTCCTATTAGAGATTTAATATACGCTGAAGATGTCGCTCGTGGTATGATTCATATGGTAGAAAATAAAGTAACAGAACCAGTGAATTTGGGTAGTGGTACAGGAGTAACAATCAAAAGAGTTGCAGAGATAGTAGCTGATAATTTTGATTTAGAGATAGAGTGGGAAGCGGATAAACCAATGGGTGATTCAAAAAGAGTTATGGACACAAGTCGTGCTGAATCGTATGGATTTAAAGCTGAAACAAGTTTTGAAGATGGTATTAGAAAAACAATTGAATGGTATAAGGAGAATAAAGATGTTTAAAGATGCTAAAGTAGTCGTTACAGGTGGTAGTGGTTTTATTGGAACACATTTCATAAATGAGTTGTTATCAAGAGGTGCTAATGTTAGGACACATACACATGTAAATCCTCTAAAAATTAATGATGATAGAATTGAAGTAATAGATAATATAGATTTGGAAAAGATTGAGGATGCTATCACATTAATAGATGGGGCTGATTATGTAGTTCATACTGCTGGGTACATTGGTCATCCATCTAGTATTGCTACTGATTTTCAAATAGGATTGAATCAAATAATTACTGCTACAAATGTAATCGAGGCTTGTGTTAAAACAGATGTTAAGGGTTTTGTTGATTTAAATAGTTCTACTGGATATCCTGATAGAAGATATCCAATAAAAGAAAATGAATATTGGGATGAAGAACCATATATTTCTTATTATGGATACGGATGGATGAGAAGGTATAGAGAGAAAGTATTTGAACACGCTTCCCATTTAACTGATATGAAAATAGGAATAGCTAGAGGTACTGCCATCTTTGGTCCTTATGATAACTTTGATTTGTCCACTTGTCATGTAGTTCCAGCACTTATCAAAAGAGTATTAAGTGATGAGAATCCTTTCATAGCTTGGGGTAGTCCTGATGTCGTCAGAGATTTTCTTTATGTAAAAGATGTGGTCAATGGTTGTTTGCTAGTTTTAGAAAAGGGAGAATCTATGAGTCCTTACAATGTCGGTATGGGGGAACAGATTACTATCGGAGAAATACTAAACAGTATATTAAAGGTAACAGGAAAAAATCCAATCGTAGAGTGGGATAATTCAAAACCAACTACGATACCATTTAGAATGGTTAGTACGGATAAGATTAAAGATGAGTTAGGATTTAAACCACAATATACTTTTGAAGACGGTCTGAGAGAAACTATAGAGTGGTTTAAGGAGAATAACAAATGAAAGATTTAACTCTACCATTAATGTCAGATAATATCAGTAGAGAAGATATTGATTGTTTGATTGAGTTTTTAAAACAAGATCCGTTACCGAGACTAACTAATGGTGATAAAGTTATAGAGTTTGAAAAGGCTTGGTCAGAATGGTTAGGTGTAAAACATAGTGTATTCGTTAACTCAGGAACTGCTGCTAATGAGTTGTCTATGTTGGCATTAAAACATTTTTATCCAAAAGGCGGTGAGATAATAATACCACCACTAACTTGGATATCAGATGTTAACTCAGTTTTGTTTGCTGGTTTCGATCCTGTTTTTGTAGATATAAACTTAAATAATCTATCATTTGATTTAGATAAATTAGAGAATAGTATCACCGACAAGACAAGAGCTATATTTATAACTCATGTTTTAGGATTGAATGCTATATCTGATAGGCTATTAAAGATATGTGAAGATAATGATATATTGTTAATTGAAGATGTATGTGAGTCTCATGGTGCTACATATAACAACACTAAATTAGGTTCAATTGGATTTGCTAGTAACTTTAGTTTTTATTTTGCTCACCATATGAGTACCATAGAAGGTGGAATGATATCAACTAATGATGATTACTTTTATCAGTTATGTAGGTCGTTAAGGTCACATGGTATGGTTAGAGAATTTTCAGATGATAATTTGATACAAAAATATGTCAAAGATTACTCGGATTTAAATAAAGATTTTATTTTCATAGGTCCTGCACATAACTTTAGAAGTACAGAGATGAATGCTGTCTTAGGGTTATGTCAGTTGGATAGATTAGATTCTAATAATGAAAAAAGAATTGAAAATTACAAACATTTTATCAATAGTTTAAACTCAGAAAAATATCATACTGAATTTAAAATGGATGGTCAATGTAATTACGCTTTTACTGTTGTTATGAAAAATTCTGATATCGATTTAAGAAATAGAATTGAACAAATGTTGAGAGATAATGGGATAGAGTTTAGAAGAGGAATGTCAGGTGGTGGGAATCAGATGAGACAACCTTATTTTGATAATCACAATTTTAATTTTGATAATTTTTCTGTTATAGAACATGTCCATAACTTTAGTTGGTATATTGGTAATTATCCAACTTTAGAGCGAGACAAGATAGATAATTTAATAAGGTTACTAAATGAAATTGAGTGATTACTACAAAGGGTATTTAGAGTTACATAAACATCCTAAAACTAGACTACTACACTTTATAGGTCAATGGGTTACATTGTTCTATATTGGTTTTGTGTTTTACAATTGGTACTGGTATTTAATTCCATTTATCCCGTTTGTGATATATCCATTTGCTTGGAGTGGTCATTACTTCTTTGAGAAGAATGAACCAGCCGCTTTTACCGATCCAGTAAAAGCAAAGTTATCGGACTGGATTATGTTTAAAGATATATTATTAGGAAGGTTAAAAATATGGTAAGAGTATTAATAACAGGTGGAGCTGGATATTTAGGTTCAACTTTAACTCAACATTTATTAGACAACTTTTACAAGGTTGATGTATTAGATAATTTAATGTACAAACAGACATCTCTATTACATTTATGTTCACATAAAAACTTTAATTTTATCAAACATGATGTAACCGACTTTGATTATTTATCAGAAATAGTATCTAACTATGATGTTATAATACCTCTGGCCGCTATAGTTGGTGCTCCAGCATGTGATGAGAACAAAGAGTTAGCAACAAAGATAAACTTTGAACAGATAAAATGTATTGTTGATAATCTTAGAGATGACCAAAAACTAATCATGCCAAACACAAATAGTCAGTATGGAAGTTCTAAAGATGTTATAACAGAGGAGAGTCCATTTAATCCACTTTCACATTATGCTGTAACAAAGTGTGATGCTGAAGATTACATAATGGAGAGTGGAAAGGGAATTTGTTTAAGGTTGGCAACTGTATTTGGTGCCTCATCAAGAATGAGAACAGATTTGCTGGTTAATGATTTCGTACATAAAGCGATTGTGGATGGTTACATAGTTCTATTTGAATCACATTTCAAAAGAAATTACATTCATGTGAAAGATATTGCTCGTACATTCGAGTTCTGTATTGATAATTGGAACAAGATGAAGGGCGATGTGTTTAATGTAGGTTTATCAGATTCTAATCTTAGTAAGTTAGAGTTGGCACAAAAGATAAAAACACAGATACCCAACTTTGTTATCAAAGAAGATGATTATAAAACTGATTTTGATAATAGGGATTACATAGTATCCAATGAAAAACTTGAATCTTATGGATGGAAACCTTATTTCAGTATAGGTTTTGGTATAAGAGAATTGATTAATGCATACAAGATGATTATTAAACATAACGATAGGAATTTTACAAACTTATGAGTAAGAATAAAGAAAGAAAGTGGTTACCCACATTAAATGAATTAGTAGATAGGTTAAGTATTCATCAGTTAAAAGAGGTGTTCATACCGGAAAATAAAGAGAATTATGCTAAAGAGATAAAAGACATGATGCATGATATAGATTTGATATTAGAAGAGATGGATGGTAAAGTTACTGCTGAAACTATTCGTGCTATTATTGTTTTAGCTCAAATGAATACTCATATTTGGTATAACGAGACAAAGGTTCGTAATGGTGATGGTGATGGGGATTTACATTTAACACATGGATTGAATGGTTTGCGTAATATTGCTGGCAATAAAATAGCTGAATGTGTGGGTGGTAGAAAGGATTACAAGATAGATTGTTTAGCTTCAGAGTTTGAAGATTGGGAGGTTAGTTGGTGAAGATATTAGTTGTTGGGGATAGTTGTAAAGATGTATTCATTTATGGTGATATAACGAGACTAACGCCAGAAGCACCTGTTCCTGTATTTAATCCTTTGAGAGAAACAGAAAATGATGGTATGGCTCGTAACGTATCTAATAATGTGGAGGCATTGAATGTAGGTATTTACACAATAACTAATCCTAATAGTATTAAAAAAGTTAGGTATGTTGATGATAAGTCTAATCAATTAGTTTTACGGGTTGACGAGCATGATTATTGTGATAGAATAGATGATATGATATTGACGATGATACAAGGTAATGAATGTCACATACCAATGACGGGTAAAGTAGAAGTTGATGCTATAATCATATCAGATTATTGTAAAGGGTTTTTATGGGAAGAAGATATTAAATTTATTTGTGAGAATAATGATAATGTTTTTGTTGATACAAAAAAGAAGTTGGGTGAGTGGGTAGAAAATTGTACTTACTTAAAAATAAATTCATTAGAGTATGAAAATAATGAAGAATTTTTAAATGAATATTATGGTATCATGGATAAAACCATAGTGACAAAAGGTAGAAAAGGATGTCTGTTTCGAGATGAGATTTATTCAACTGATGATGTTCCTGTAAAAGATATATCTGGCGCTGGAGATACTTTTCTTGCTGGGTTAGTCGTTAGGTATGTTCAAACTGGTGATATAATAGAATCCATACTTTTTGCTCAAGATTGTACTAAGATAGTTGTACAAAAACATGGAGTATCTACTATATGAAAAATATAGTTGTCATACCAGCAGTTAAACCAAAAGATAAGAATTTAGATAAGTTTGGTGGTTGGGGTTGGATGTCTTATTCAATTGACGCTTGGAATTTTTGGTGTCAGAAACATGGTTATGAACTTGTCGTTTATGATAAAACTTCCATAGAGGATACTACTAAGTACAGAGTGACTGTTCAAAGATGGTTTGATATTTTTAACTTCTTAGATGATAAGGGTATTAAATACGACCAAATTTGTATGACAGATGCTTCATATATACCAAAATGGAATATGCCAGATATATTCAAAATGACAGATGGTAAATTTACAACGACTCACGAGTATGATAACTTTAAATGGGTTTATGAAAGTATTCAAGGATACAAAGAGTTTTTTAATAATTACGAATTAAATATTTTTGATTATTTTAACACTGGTTTAGTGATATTTAATAAATCTCATAGAGATGTATTTGAAAAGTTTAGAAAAATTTATACAGAAAATGTTGATTACTTTGTTGATAAACAATTGACTCTAAGAAGAGGTACAGACCAAACTCCATTTAATTATATATTGCGAATGAATGATGTTGATATAAACTTTTTATCACCACATTACAGAGTGTCCCATCTACCAAGAAAAGATTTATTAAGTTATAATTGGCAATTAGATGAAGATAAAACACCTTTCTTTATAAAGTATGGTTTACTTTGGGGATTTAGTGGTTTTGATAAAAGACAGAGGAATAAACTCATGGAAGATGTTTGGGAAATAGTAAAAGAGAATTATAAATGAAAAACGTAGTCTTTATAGTAAATCTACCAGAAAGTAAGAAACAAGGAAGAAACACACCTTATCACCATTCAGTAAATAGTTGGAAAAAATGGTGTGATAAAAATAATCATTTACTTTTTGTATTAGACCAAAGGATACATGAAGAAAATTTTATGAATGCTAACTGGCACAAGATTTATGCTTTGGAGTTGTTAGATGCTAATGAAATAGACTATGACCAAGTTCTGATAGCAGATGCTGATACTATAATTCATCCAAATTCTCCAAACGTATTTGAGTTGACCGAACATAAATTTTGTGCTGTTCATGGATTTGGTAGTTATGATTGGATATGTAGAAGTATAGAGAACTATAAAAAATTTGTTTTTCCTGAAGTTGATGTAGACCTATTTGATTATTTTAATTCTGGTATTATCATATGTAACAGAACACATAAAGATTTTTATTCTAAGGTTATAGAATTTTATAATGAAAAACAAAAATTACTTCTTAATATGCAAAGTAAATATAGTGTTGGGACAGACCAACCAGTTTTAAATTTTATGGTACAATCCGAAAATGTAGATTACAAACAATTGGGTTATGAATGGAATATGCAAGATTTGAAGAGATTTGAATTATTAGATGAAGAGCTAACTTTTACTAAGATAGGTTGGATTTATCATTTCAATGGGATAGATGATAATGTAAGAAATTATATTATGGAAAAAACAGCAAAGACTATATTATGACAATAGAACAACAAGCTCAATCACTTAAAGAATATGGTGTTCTTGTATTAGAGAACGTTTTATCTCAAGATTATGTAGAGAGATGTAAGAATGGTATATTCGATTACTTCAGTAACCTTGATAATATTTCAAAGGGATATAGAGATTCTAACCAAACTATAAAGTCGGATGGTTTTAATTATGTGGGTTTAGAAACTTGTGCTGAAATCGTTGGGAATCAAGAGGTCATTGATGTGATGAGAGAGGTGACTAATGGTTCAATCAGATGGGTTCATCATAGTGATGTTCATGTTAATTTTTCTGGTGCTAAACAATTTCATACTGATGAACAAGCGAGACTATGGCCTACTGAGACTCAAAATAACATTAGTTACAAAGATAAGGAATACGAAGTATATAGATTAGCTACTTATTTAACGGAACATACAAAAGAAGATGGAGCTCCGTTTTTTGTAAAACCAAAATCACATACAAGTTCTTATACTGGTGTAAGTTATTCAGATGCTTATGAGGTTGATGCTAAGCCAGGTGATGTGGTCATATTTCATGCTAGATTAAGACATCGTGGTGGTAATATGAGAGGTGATAGAGCTGCTATGTTTTGGGCTTTTGGTAATGATAACTTACATAGTAAGTACCATTCTATGGCTGCTATTAAAAGACAAATGAATCAAAATTTTCAAGATGAATATACTCTAAGTAAAACTTTATCTGATATACTCGATAAACATAATGTAGTTTATGACATAGATAAAGATGAATTAAAACACTTTATGGACATAAGTCCAAGCTTGGATACATATTAATGAAAAAGTTAAACCAAATAGTAAGGGGCGAGTTAGATTCAACTTACATTATTTCTGAGATTGGTATAAATCACAATGGTTCGTTAGATACGGCATTAGATTTAATTTATAAATCCAAAGATGCTGGTGTGGATGCTGTCAAATTTCAAAAGAGAAATTTAAATACAATTTATGGTGATAAGCTCTTAAAGGATTCTAATAGTGAAGAATGGAGTTTTGAATATCTGATACCGATACTGAAAGAGGTGGAATTATCAAGGAAGGATTACCTATCGATAAAGAGAACTTGTAGTAAATTAGATTTAGATTTAATTATCACACCGATGGATGAAGATTCTGTAGATTTTATTTCAGACTTAGGAATTAACGGTGTGAAAATTGCTTCTGCTGATATGACTAATTTTTCTTTAATAGAAAAATGTTCTAAACTTAATCTACCTTTTATAATTTCGACTGGTATGTGGACAGAAGATGACATAAAAAAATGTACTGATTATTACAAACAAATTGGAATTGATTATTGTTTACTTTTAGCAAATTCTACATATCCATCACCCTTTGAGGATTTAAATGTTAATTTTCTTACTAAGTTATCTAAATACTCAAAGTCAATAGGTTACTCTGGTCACGAAAGAGGTATATTTATACCTATATCAGCAGTTACTTTAGGTGCTAGGGTGATTGAAAAACATATTACCCTTGATAGAAATCAGAAAGGTCCTGACCATAAAGCATCAATGACACCATCCGAGTGGAAAACGATGGTGGATAACATTCGTAATTTAGAATTAGCATTTGGAAAAAAGAAACAAGTAAATCAAGCTGAGTTATTAAATAAAGAAGTATTTGCTAAATCTGCTTACTCTGTAGATAAATTAAGAAATGGACATATGTTACAGAAAGATGATGTATATTTTAGGTCACCTGGCAAGGGTATATTTGAACATGAGCTATCTGATTTCATAGGTAGGACTCTTAAAAATGATGTAGAAAAAGAGAAGTGTATATCTAAAGAAGATTTTGAAACTATAACTAAAATAAAAAATTGGAGAAAATTTGACTTTGAAAAAAAATGGGGAGTTAAATGTAGATTTCATGATTACGAAAAGTACAAAGTTTTAAAATCACCTGTGATGGAATTTCATTGTTCAGAATCGGATTTAGATATAGATTTTAATGTTAAAAATAATGACTCGGAGTTAATAATACATGCACCGGAAATAGTTGAAAGAGAAATAGTAGATATCTGTTCTAAAGACGAAAGGTTGGTAACAAAATCAATTGATATATTACAGAGAACTATAGACAAAACGATAAAGATGTCATCTAACTGGCCGCTCGCCAAACCAAAAATGGTTGTTCATTTGGGTGGTATGTCATTGGACAAGGTAGAGGAGAAAAAGTACAAAGTTAATAGATTGTCTACACATGAAGAAATGATATCAATCGCAATTGAAAATTTCAAACGATTAGATTATTCAAAAGATGATATAGATATTTTACCTGAAAACTTACCACCAAGACCTTGGTATTTAGGAGGGGAATGGTTTCAATATGGTTACGGACCAAGTTCTGATATGGTTAGGTTTTGTGAAGAGTTTGGTTTAAAAATGACATTTGATTTATCACATGCTCAACTTTGGTGTAATTTAGAAAATATTACATTACGACAATACGCTGAAGAAGTTATGCCTTATGTAGCACATGTACACATATCAGACGCTGTGGGATTGAATGGTGAGGGAGTTCAAATAAACGAGGGTGATATAGATTTTAATTCTATCATGTCTCTTTTTAAATCATATGATTTTTCTTGGGTAACTGAGATTTGGAGTGGTCACTTACATGAAGGGTGTGGTACATATAAAGCGATGTGTGATTTAAACGATAGTTTTAGGAGCTCGTTATGAAAATAGTATCGGTTATAACAGCTCGTGGTGGTAGTAAAGGGATACCTAAAAAAAATATAATAGATGTTAATGGAAAACCACTAATTTATTATTCGATAAATGCTTCATTACAATCATCTGTTGATGAGACTTGGGTTACAACTGATTCAGAAGAAATCGCGGATGTTTCTAAAGAACATGGGGCAAAAGTGTTGATTAGACCAGATAAATTAGCAAATGATATTATAATGCCTGATGATTCGTTAATTCATTTTGCCGACAATCAAGATTTTGATATATTGGTTTTTATACAACCAACTTCTCCAATGATAAAGAAAGAATATATTGATGGTGGGATAAATATGATACTTACAGATGGTTACGATTCTATTTTTACTGCACATAAATACCATTGGTTACCAAACTGGTTATGTGTCGGTAATACTTGTTCTACTGTAAGTTGGGATATAAATAATAGACCAAGAAGACAAGACACTCATCAAAATATTTATACAGAAAATGGAATGTTTTATATTACTACGAGAGAGTCTCTATTGAAAAATAAATTAAGATATGGTGGAAGAATAGGTATGTTTGAGATTCCACTATTAGATAGTTTTGGTGTAGACACTTATGATGATTTAGATTTGATTAGAAAGATAATATGATTATAGCTGAAATAGGATTAAATCATCAAGGTGATACTTCATACTCTTTAGATTACTGTAAGAAATTGGTTAATACAAATGTAGATGCCGTAACTTATCAAATAAGAGAGAAAGAATTTTATCAGAAAGATGATTATAAAAAATTAGAGTTGACACTTGAACATTATCAAGAGGTAGGTGAATATTTACACCGACATGATAAATTATTTGGAGTCGCTTTATCAAATCATGATTTAGTTGAAGAGATGGAAAAGATTGGTGTGGATTTTTATAAGGTTCTAAGTTGGGATATAGAGTCACATGATTACATCAACAGACTTTGTTCTTTTGAAAAACCTGTATTTGTTTCTACAGGCACTAGTTCTGTTAAACAATTAGATAGTTTACATTCTCAATGTCCTAATCTCTTAGTGAAGTTAATACATACACAATTAGAGTTTGAGATAGAAAATGTAAATTTAAAAGCAATAAACTTTTTAAAAGATAGATATCCATTCGATGTGGCATTTGGTAATCATTGTGAAGACATAGAAGTGTTGTACACATCAATTGCTTTTAAACCATCGGATATATTCTTTTATGTCAAATCAGATTGGAAAGAGGAACATATTGACGAGAAACATTCAGTAAAACTATCCGAAGTTGGTAAGTTGGTTAATGATTTAAAAAAGTTACCAAAGTCTTTAGGAGTTGCTGAAAAATTTGAAGTGAAGATAAAAGATAAATATTTAATACAAAATGTAAAGGATGAGAAATGAAAGCAATAGTTTTGGCTGGTTCAAAGGGAATAGGTAAAGGTATCTCTGATGATTTAAAAACAATATGTGATGATGTAATCAGTACATCATCAAGTGATTTAGATACCTCTAATATCAAAGAGGTAGCAAGATTTGCTGATGAGAATCCAAGTACGGATATATTAGTTCTTAACACAGGAGGCCCACCAGCAAAAGATTTTTTTGATATAACAGAAGAAGAGTGGTCTAAATATTACAATCAACTTTTTTATAGTTTTGTCTACTTACTACAGAACATAAAAATAAACGATGGTGGTTATATTTTCTTATTATCATCACATCAGATTACAGAACCAACGGAGAAAATGTCTTTGTCAGTTTCATTTAGAACTGCTTTTTCTAGTGTGTTTAAGATATTATCAAAACGATATGCTAAAGATAATGTAAGTTGTATAAACATAGCATCTGGTCCTATCGGAACTGATAGGTTAGTTAGTTTAGTAGACGACATGGATGAATTTGAAAAAAGTTTACCTATGGGTAGGGTTGGTGAAGTTAGAGAATTAAGTTCATTTATCAAATCTATTGTAAAAAATGAAATAAAATATCTTACAGGTGTTACGATAAATTTTGATGGGGGACTGTCAAATTATATTTTTTAGTTCTTTGATTTTATCTATTTATTGTGTATATTATAAGGATTTAAATTAGGAGTATGATGTGAAAATATTGATTACAGGTGTGTTAGGAGTAGTTGGTTCTAAGTTAGAAGAGGTTCTAACAAAAAGAGGACACAAAGTATTTGGTGTAGATTTGATACATCAACCAAGAAACTATGGACATGGATTGGGTAAGGTGGAAGATGATAATTATTTCAGATGTGATATTGGTGATTACAGACAAATAGAAACTGTCATACGATATGTGAAACCAGATTTAGTTTACAATTGTGCTGCGGAGTTTGGTAGGTGGAATGGAGAACACTTCTATGAAAAGGTTTGGAAAACAAATGCAGTAGGTACAAAGAACATCATAAGGTTACAAGAGGAACTTGGATTTAAGTTGGTTCACACTTCTACTTCTGAGGTGTATGGTGATTACCAAGATGTTATGTATGAAGATGTAATAGATAATGTTGCGATACATCAAATGAATGATTATGCTATGTCCAAAAGAGTAAATGAAATGCAAATCAAAAACTCACAGACACAATTTGATACACAAAGTGTTATTGTTAGAATATTTAATACATATGGAGATGGTGAGTGGTATCATCCATTTAGAAGTGTTAATTGTACATTTACATATAAGTTATTACATGGATTGCCAATCGTAGTTTACAAAGGACATACAAGAACTAGCACATATATTTATGATTGTGTAAACACTCTTGCAAACATTAGTGATAATTTTATCAATGGTGAAGTATATAATATTGCAAGTAACACATTACACACAATAGAGGATTTAGCAGAGTTGATTCTAAAATACACAGATGCAGATAAAAACTTGGTAACTTATGCTGATAGTGAGGTTCTAACCACAAAAGATAAGAAAGTAAATGTGGATAAAGCAATAAGAGATTTAAATCATAGTAATTCTATTGATTTAGATGAGGGTGTAAGAAGAACCATAAAATGGATGAAAGAATATTATGAGTGATTTTTGGAAAGATATTTGGGATTCTAAAGGTAGAAGTGACAGTAAAGATTTATTGTGGTTGTGTGGAAGAGAACATTTAGATATTTCTTGGAATAGTAAAAAAGAATTTGAAAATATAAAACATTTATTAAACATCAAAAAAGATGATAAAGTTTTAGAGGTTGGATGTGGAGCTGGTTTTTTATCAAGAGAGTTTGTAGATTACGAGTACAGAGGAGTCGATTACTCTGAATCATTGATACAAAAACATAAAGAATTATTTCCTAACCACAAAGTACAAGTATCAGAATCGTCTAACCTACCTTTTAAGGATAAAGAGTTTGACATTTTATTTAGTTCAGGTGTTTTTCAATATTTTTCAGATGAAGATTATTGTTTGAAAACAATTGAGGAATTTAAAAGAGTTACAAAGAGAGCATTTTTGGTGTTAGATATTAAGAAAGAACCAACAAATCCACGACACTATTGTTTACCAAAAGAAACTTTTGTTGAACGAGGGTTTACGATTTATGATGCTACTTATGAAGAATTGAATTTTAATTATTACAATATATTGATGGAGTTATAATGATTTGGAATGAAATAGTTTGTCTTGGAGACTCTTTAACTTTTGGTGCTAGAGATCCATTTAAAAGAAGTTTCCCAGCAGAGTTAAGTAAGATGTTATCAGATGAGACTGGTGAGTTTTATTACTGCCATAATTTTGGAATCAATGGTGAAACAAGTTCTGATTTACAGAAACGAGCATGGAGTAATGTTAGTTCAAGAAGTAATGCTAAAATATTATTATTATTAATTGGTACAAATGATACACAAATAAAAATACCACCACATGTCTACGAAGATAATATTAGACAGATTGTAAATGTTGCAAGAGTTCATGGTATGTATGTTATAGTTGGAACATTACCATCATTGGAATTTACACCACTATACCTTAATCCAAAATTTATTAAAGAATATAATTCTGTGATTAAAAAGTTATCTAAAGAAATGGTTTTTGATACTGTGGATTTATCAGGTATAGAAATGTGCGATGGCTGTCACTTCACACATGATGGTAATTTAGAGGTTGCTAATAGATTTAAAGAACATATTTTAGGATTACAAAAATGAAAACGATAATTCATGTTTTGGGAGCAAGACCTAATTTTATCAAAGCTGCTCCTCTAATAAAAAAGATGAACGAAAGTCTTGATGTAAATAATGTAATCTTACATACAGGTCAACACTATGATAAGAATATGTCTGGTCAGTTCTTCGTTGATTTAAATATACCAAAGCCTGATGTCAATTTAGGATTAGGTGGTGGAAGTCAAGCGTCTCAAACTGCTAACATAATGATTGGTTGTGAAAAAGTTTTTAAAGAGTATAGACCAAAGGTTGTCGTAGTTTACGGTGATGTTAATAGTTGTGTTGCCGCTACTCTTGTCGCTTCTAAGTTACATTTGGAAGAGGGATACGATAAAATAAAAGTGGTACATGTAGAATCTGGATTAAGAAGTTATGATAGAACCATGCCAGAAGAATTAAATAGAGTTGTAACAGATGGTTTGGCTGATTATCTTTTTGTTTCATGTGAGGATGCTATACAAAATTTAGTTGAAGAAGGGATAGATTCGGAAAAATGTTTTTTTGTGGGTAACACGATGATTGATTCTTTAATTGAGTTTGAAGAAAAGTTTGATGAATCAACAATCCTCTCAGAATTAGATTTAGATAAAAAAGAATATGCTCTAACAACGATACATAGACCATTTACTGTTGATAATATTTCAAGATTAAAAGATATGATGGATTCCTTAATAAATATTTCGAAGGGAATTGAATGTGTTTTACCAATTCACCCAAGAACAAAAAATGCTCTTGTTAAAAATGATTTAAACCATTACTTTGAAAGTAAACTAAAAATAATAGAACCTCTTGGTTATTTAGATTTCATGTGTCTACAGAAGAATGCTAAATTTATCATAACGGATTCTGGTGGAGTGCAGGAAGAATCCTCTTATTTTAATGTCCCATGTCTAACTATCAGAGATAATACAGAAAGACCAATAACTTGCACCGATGGCACAAACAAGATGATTGGTACTAGTTACTCTAATATATTACATGAAGTCATGATGATAGATTTTAGTAAGAAAAGCAAAATCAAACTATGGGATGGTAAAGCTTCCGATAGAATTGTTCAAGTATTCAAGGATGTTATTTTATGAGTAAGTACAGATTTTCAGTAGTATATATAACACGAGATTATTATCCTATGTTTGAGGGTTGTCTTAACAAATATAGTAAATCTAGTTTTGATGATGTCAATGTGATTAATGTTGACATGGGTTCTACCAAAGAGAATCTTAATATTGGTAAGGATATTTGTTCAAAATTGGGCATTGAGATGGTAGATGAGATAGCTGTTTCAATGGAAGATGGGTTGAGAATTGCTGATGAATATATGACTAAAAATAATATAGAATCAGATTGGATGGTTTCATTTCAACATGATGTGTTTCCAATGACAGAAACATTTTGGGATGATTTACAAGAAATAATTGATGAGCCTCATATAGACGAACAAGTGGCTATTATAGGTGGTAATGTCTTTACGAATTATAACAACGCTATTAATAATGTAAAGGATAAAAATTACCACGGTAAGACTAGAACTGCTAGGGGTATGTTACCGAGTGATATTCTCAAAAGTCCTTATCATGGATGGTACATGAATTTATCTGATGATTATTATAAATCTAAATATTTTGCTGTAGAATCACCCTATTGGGCTCAATTTACTATAAATCGTAAGTTATTTAGAGAACATATAAAGGTGGATAATGGATTTATGTTTGAATTGTGGGGTGATGATTTAGCTTACCAATTTTTATCCAAAGGTATAGTTAACATTTCAGTACCACACTTGGCTGTTTGTCACGACCATGATTTTAAAAAGGGTATAGAAATAAACTCTCAAAAATTAATTGAACCAAGACATGACTTTAATTCATCTCAAATGAGATTTTGGGATAAATGGGGATTTCGTTGGGGTATTAGAAATTCAGATGTTCGAAAACAATTTAGGGATACATGTGATGATGTATATGATGAGAATGCTCTTCAACCTATCTTTTTTAACATTAATGTAAATGACGGTCCTTTGGATATAGATTTAAAATCAAAACCACCAATATTATGAGTTACGATAGAATACTAGCAACAAAAGATTATGGTAAATTCATAATTGATAAATGTAATGAAACTGAATCATATAAATTTTCAGAATATAATTCTTCTGTTGGTGAGTTAAAACAATTAATAGATACTAGATACATAGACGAAAACATTTATGAAGGTAAAAGTTGTGTCGTGGTGGCTAGTGGTGGTTCTGTTTTAGATAAAGAATTAGGTGATAAAATAGATAATTTTGATTTGGTGGTGAGAACTAATCTAGCTAAATTCGAAGGGTTTGAAAAACATGTGGGTAGTAGAACTGATGTTAGATTCTTATCCCATAAAACATTTGGTAACACTTTACCAAAAGAAGATTTTTCAGCTTACGATTTGAACTATGTACCAAACTCAGACTCACATCTCATCATTAGGTCAGCTGGTAATATTGGTTCTATGATTCCTGGATTTGCTTTAAATAAAGATGGTGTAAATACTTTTAGTATTTTAGACTTGGACTATAATACTTATTTAGACAGGCAATTAAATAGTGGTCATTGGTGTACTGTCGGTTTTTCTGCTGTACATACTATGATGGATTTAGGTTGTGAGGTTTATATTCATGGTTTTGATTTTTACAGTGAGTCTACATCTTATCATTATTATGAGAATGTTTCGAAAAGAGCTCAGACTGGTAGAGTAAACCATCCCATGAAAAACGAAAAAGTTTATATTGATTACTTAGTTGATATAGACAAGATAAAGAGGTTATAGTGATTAAATTAGAAAAGAAATATGTAATCGGAACACATGTGATGTGGTTCGAGATAGAAATGTATAAAGATTTTCTTGATGGATTGGTAAATTTACTAACAAACATCGATGAAGATAGTCTTTATAATGTTACAGTAGATATATGTTTTAATATGTCAGAGGTCATAGAAAAAATAGATACTGATAAAACAACAGCACAACAATTGGAATATAAGTTTAATGAAATGACAGAATTGTTTTGGATGAAGTTGGGTGTGAAGTTAAAGGTAAATAAACGAATCATAGAAAAAGATGAGTATTACCTCCACACCGATTACAGACGAGATTTAAACTACAACTATTGTAAGAAAGTGGATTATGTAATGTGGGGTGAAACGGATAGTTTCTTTCCACGAGAAGCATTTCAGGTCATAGAAACATTAGCAAAATACACAGACGAACAGGATATTCATAAGTATTTACTGAGTTTTTCAGATAGAAAAATGTGGGATTCAAGTTGGGATCCTTTAGTTCATGTAGATTATCGTGACCATGTATTTGTTGATGATGAGAATGGTCACCTAAATCCAAATCAAGCAAAGTCACAGATGAGTATTGAAGAAATGAATAAGATAAATGATAAAGCCAAAGATTTTGATTTTGGAATGATTAATCATCCAAAAATAAGTGGAGCTTGTTTGGTATTATCATCCGACTTAATAAAATTTGGAGTCAATATACCACTTTGTTTATTATATAACGATGATGAGGGTTTATCAATAATGTCTCAAAAGTTGTTAGGTCAAAATTTCAAACAATTTATATGTACAAATGTTTTACATGTACACGCTAGAAGACATCCTCATAAGAGGATGTATGTCGAGGGAGAGGATAATCCTCACTCTTTTATTAATAGAAAAAATTCTAACTTTCAAAAGTTATTAGACTTTTCAAAAGAGAATATACAGAAACTAATCACAGGTCATGGTAAGTTTAAAGATTACAATGACTTAAAAAATGAATTGGAGATGAAATGAAGAAAGCACTAATTACAGGTATTAACGGAATGGATGGTAGTTATCTAGCCGAGTTACTTTTAGAAAAAGGTTACGAGGTGTATGGTATGGAACGCCGTTCATCGTCTAAGAATAGAACCAACACAGGTCATCTTGAAGGTAAAGTTACTTTCATTAATGGTGATTTGACAGACCAAAATTCATTGGTTAGATGTCTAAGGGAATCCGATCCTGATGAGGTCTATAACTTAGGAGCACAATCTTTCGTTGGGGAAAGTTGGAACACACCAGAACAGACAAGTGATGTTACTGGTATGGGTTGTTTAAGAATGTTAGAAGCTATTAGAGAGTATGGTAAGGATATAAAGTTTTATCAGGCGTCTACATCCGAAATGTTTGGTAAGATGGTAGAGAATCCAGCAAACGAGAACACACCTTTCTATCCTCGTTCACCTTATGGAGTTTCTAAACTATATGCTCATTGGATGACAAAGAACTATAGAGAGTCTTACGATATGTTTAATGTTAGTGGTATTTTATTTAATCACGAATCGGAGAGGCGAGGTATCGAGTTCGTAACTCGTAAGATTACTGATGGTGTTGCTAAGGTACACTTAGGATATGAAGACCACATAAGATTAGGTAACTTAGACAGTAGGAGAGATTGGGGTTATTCACCTGATTATGTCGAATGTATGTGGTTAATGTTACAACAAGATAAACCTGAGGACTTCGTAATAGCCACTGGAGTATCACATAGTATCAGAGACTTTTTAGATGTCGCTTTCGATTGTGTTGGTATAGATGATTGGAGTAACTATGTAGTACAAGATGAGAGGTTCATGAGACCTGCTGAGATAGATGTTTTATGTGGAGACTCTACTAAAGCTCGTAAGGTTTTAGGTTGGAAACCCAAAACTTCTTTTGAAGAAATGGTGAGACGAATGGTTAATAAAGATATAAGTTTATTAAGTGATGATTAAAATAAAGTTATCTGATAATCAAAACATTAAATGTTTTAGTGGTCTTATTGTAGCGAAAGACATGTTAAGGGACTATAGTATAGACATAACCGATTCCGATGATTATGACTATGAGTTTGTAGACGCTAATCAGTTTTTAAAGTTATCTCTTCCGTTACAAGAGAGTATTGATTGGGGATTAGAAAATCTATCTAAAAAGTCAGGTGATTATTTCTTATTTCATGGCGGTGACTCTACCTCAATCATGGGAGCTTACGAGGTATTTGTTGAGTCAAATGCTAAATACTTGTTTAAGAAACAACTACTATCCCAAGAGGATTATAAAGAAAAAACAACGTTGAATAAATGGTTCTTCGGAACAGGTAGTGTTTTAGATAAAGGTTATGACATACCAAATGATGTGTACGATAGAATAAAACTTACTGGATATAATGTTGCTCACAACTGGCCTCAGTTACAACAGATGCAGGTTAGTGATAAAGGTAGACTTATTGATGTTTGTGCTGTTTATCAAGGTATTCTGAACAATGGTAATATGGATCATGAAGTTAGAAGTGACGTTCTTTATACTAACCACAGAAATGGTGCTTGGAAGGAGTTAGAAAAACTCGGAGATGGGTACAATATAGTTAAAGGTCAATCTACGCCACAACAATTTATAGACATAATGAAAAAGTCAAAGGTTGGTCTGTCACCTTTTGGAATGGGAGAATTATGTTACAGAGACTTAGAACTAATTCAATGGGGATGTTTGTTAATTAAACCAGACATGAGTAAAGTTATTACGGAGCCAGACTTTTTCAAACCGATGGAAACCTATGTACCAGTTAAACCTGATTGGTCAGATTTAAATGAAACCATAGAAAAAGTTCTTGCTAATTTCAAAGATTATGAGTATATTATAGGTAATGCCAGACAAAAAGTAGTAGAGATGTATTCATACGAAAATGTCTGTATGTATTGGTATAACTTTTTTGCTAATTTAAGTGGAGTAGAAAATGCATAAAATAACATCAGTAATTCCAACTTATAATAATTTACCATTTCTTAAGTTGACTGTTAAATCAATCAGACAGAATTGTTATTATAATGATATGCCCATTTTTATATTCGCTGAGAATTGTACCGATGGAACTAATGAGTGGTTAGCAGAAAACGCTGACGACCTTAGAATAGATTATCACATAGAGAAAGATAACATAGAACAACGAGGTATCGGTGGTGGTATAGATTTATGTGTTAGTCAAGTCAAGACCGAGTTTGTAAATATATTACATTCGGACTTTTGGTTAGCACCTAACCAAGATATAGAGTTATTGAAGTTATATGACGATGTTAAACCAAATGAAAGATTGATTGCTTCTTCTTTCAGAATACAACCTAATATCTTTCCAAACGATCCTCCTTACAGACCTGGCACTGTGTTCGTTGAGTTTGATGAGTTTGGTTTACATGAGGATGATTTTGATTCTAAATACTTTGATAGATGGTCTACAGAGTTTTCCAAAGAGAATGATATTCATGTTAGAAAAGCTGGTGGTGCTGGTTACTTCTGTAGAACAGAAGACCATATTTACATCGGTGGTAACGATCCTCGTTTTGAACCTATGTATTGGGAGGATAAAGACCTTTTCATGAGGATGCAGATGGAAGATTACAAATTTATAATGACGAGTAAATCAGTTATCTGGCATTTTACATCAAGGACTTCAAGGTTTCCTGATGGTACAAAAGAGTTGGATAATGATAAAAGACCACCACACTTGGTTAAGTGGGAACAAAGAGCAACACAAAGATTTATAGAGAAATGGGGTAGACTACCACAAGAAGATGGAGAATCGTTTGTTGTACCAATAACAGGAACAAATAATCCAAATAGAATAGAGTGGCCGTTTTGAGTAAGACATTATTAGTAATAACAACGTATAATGAATCAGAGTACACAAAGTTGTGTTTCGATTCGTTAAAAAAATTAAAAGATAAAGTAGATGTACTCGTAATTGACGATTGTAGCACAGATGATACTGTAGATTTGTGTAATACATATGGATATGAGGTAATAACGAAGGATGAGGGTAAAGGTTTAACTCATTCTTGGAATTTAGGATATGATAGGTTTAAAAAAGATGGTTATGAATATTTTATCATAGCAAATAATGACATTCTAATTCCAAATGGAGCTATATCTGAGTTAGAGGATACGTTTGAAAAGTGGCCTTTTAGTTTAATTGTTCCTACATCAACCACTCTTGGAGTCGGACATAACGCTCAGTTTCAATCCATTGAACTTTTCTTTAATGGACTAGCACCGACATGTAATCATCCTGATAATTATCAAGATATACAAGATAAAATATTAGATATAAAATCCAACCTAATTGATAACAATAATTTATATCAACTAGATCCTTTACGGATGAAAATGTTTAATGGATTTTTCTTCATGATGAATAGAAATATAATTAACTACGAACAATCAGAAACACAATTGTTCAAACCAAAATACATCATGACAAAAAATGAAGATATATTTAATTGGGATAATTTAATACCTAATGATGATTTTCCAGCAGTATGTAAAACTTCTTTTGTCTTTCACTATAAAGGAGTTACTACGAAAGGTGATTTAAGAAATAATGATAAATGGAGAGAAACGAGGTTTAAAAATGAAAACAATTAGTTTTATACAACCAAGTAGAAACAATTTAAAATACCTACAATGGTCATACAATAGTATCAGAAAGAATCTTGGATACCGACACGAGATATGTTGGGCTGATGATTTCTCGGATGATGGTACTTGGGATTGGATGAACGAGATAATAAGAAAAGATAATAATGTTCAGATAATGAGAAATGATGGTCCTGATAGGTTAGGACATACAATTCTTTATGATAAGTTAGTTGAGATGGCTACAAACGACATCGTAATGATATACCATGCTGATATGTATGCTTGTCCTAATATGGATGTGGAAGTTCTAAAACACTTAGAACGAGGTAAGGTAGTATCTGCTACAAGAATAGAACCACCATTACATCCTGATGGTCCTGAAAAAATACTACAAGACTTTGGTATAGAACCTGAAGAGTTCGATGAGTTAGGTTTGATGGGTTTTCTTAATGAAGACAGAAAGACAGGTGAAGATAAACTCACCGAAGGTATATTCGCACCTTGGGCTATATACAAAGAGGACTTCCAATCTATCGGTGGACATGACCCGTTGTACGCTCCACAATCCAAAGAGGACTCTGATATCTTCAATAGGTTTCAGTTGGCTGGTTATGAGACGATACAGACATGGCAAGGGTTCGTATACCATATGACTTGTAGAGGTAGTAGGTTTAAGGATGGAGCTATGAGAAACCCAGCAGGTCAGGTATTCATGAAGGGTAGAGAATCATCGGAGTGGTTAGCTCAGAATCTTAGGTCAACTCGTAACTTCATTCGTAAATGGGGACATATGGTAAAACATGATGAGTATCTTAAACCAATAGTACCACCTAAATATGACATAGGTTTTGTAGCATATAGATGTGATAAGAACTTACTTAGGGAGTTAGAACCTTGGTGTAGTAAGATATACTTAGATTCTGGTTCAGATTATATTGGTGATTATATAAAAGAAGAACAACCTGATACTCAGTTCGATTTAAACGAAAGAGTGAAAATGTATGGTAATAGTAAGGTATCAGAGTTACATGATATTTGTGTTGAGTTTGATTGTAGAAATCTTACACCAGACAACTTTCAAATAATAGTAAATCTATCGGAGATGCTACAAGATAGTGGTGAGATAGGTGTAATGGAATATGATATATTTAAATTTTATATCAGTTCTTTAGAAACATACGAAAAAAACTTAGTCGTTTGTAAGACTAACTAACTATTTATAAGTGTAATAAGAGGTTATAATGGAAAATAAATTAGGTTCTTACATCAA
>Ga0209645_1000381_pt1 | contig 23428 bp, 39 predicted proteins | sample ETNvirenome_6_30_FD_184070 | JGI IMG/M metagenome (GOLD analysis project Ga0209645, IMG submission 184070) | Marine viral communities from the Pacific Ocean - ETNP_6_30 (SPAdes) (version 2) | ecosystem: Environmental > Aquatic > Marine > Oceanic | place: Pacific Ocean | collected 2013-06-19
CAGGCGTTACTTCTTCAATGTAGTATATACACTCCTTAAGTCCGTTGATTACATTTGTACCCGTATAATAGTTATACGTCTCTTTATTATCTTCTTTTTTCATTTGTCTAATTGTTTTTTGTGTTTAAATTGTTTAACTCTGTCTTCATAAGAAGTTCCGAATGCGTACAAAGAATTTGCGAATTCGATTACAAGTTCATCAGTCCAAACAAACTCGTTACTTGATTTTTCTTTTGTCATAGTGTTTGTTGTTTTAATTAATCGTTGTCAATGTTCAATAGTTTATTTATCTCGTCGTGTATTACATCTTGTATGTGGAAGTCCCACTCGTGTTCATCTTCAAACTCCGTAATGTATTCGTTGTCAATCAAGTATTCAACTATTCTAATTGCAACGTCTCTTGTGTCGTCATTTGTTATTTTCATTACTTTATGTTTTTAATTAATCTAAATTGATAGTCGAAGTCCTGACTCCCAAAGCATTGGACGAATAGGTCTCCATTGTCTTCGTAGTAGAAGTAGTCTTCCTTCTCTGAAGAGTCGTAGTCTGCTTCAAAGTCCGATGATAACTCCTCAATCCAATCAGCGTACTCCACAGAATTTAGTATGTCTACCTCGTTGACATTACATCTAATCATCACGGCATAAGCATCGCTTGGCAGTGGGTGTACTTGATAAGTTCCGTGGTCTTCGTATGCATCGTTACCACTTGTCCAACTAAAGATTGTAACGTCATCTTTATCGAAAGTATGGTGAATTACTTCTTCATTATTAAACCTATCGCTTACTGGGTAAACAAGTTCCTTGGTTGCTTCTAACTCTGCGTATCGTTCTGCCGATACTTTGTTATCAAAGGTCTCGATTTTTGTGCCGTTGTCTTCAGAATAGCCCTCGCCATTCCACGTGTCAATTACAATGTATTGTTTCATTTGATTAAGTTTTTAAGTTGTGTTAAAAATTGTATGAAGGGTATCTGCTTGTACATAAAGGACTCTGCCTCATCGTATGTCTTGAATACCTCGATTGCCGTACCTCTTGGTGTGGGATGTTCAACAACCCATAACCCATTCTTTATTTTTTTAGTCGTCATCTTGTTGTTTTAATTCGTCCATAGCATATTCTACATATGACTCTTCGATATCTTCTACATATATAAGTAGAGGGAATTCATCGTCCAACGTACCATTAGCGATTGCTAAATCTAAATGTTCTCTAATCTTTTCTTCCAATACATCCGATAGGTCACTATCGTAGTAGAAGACATTTTCAGATATGCTTGTGTATTTGTAGTTATCCGTAGCTATGAATACCTCGTAGCCGTCAGCAGTAGTCTCTCTGTAGATGTAGAAGTCTGCTCTTTCAGTCCACTCATCTGTCAATTTAAAATTGAATTTCTTTTCAAGTTGTTTTAGTTCCATATTCCTATTGTTTTGTACCCCTTTGACTCCATAAAATTTATGTAGTTGTTGAGGTGTTGTTCATCATTAAAATCTTTTGTTATAGTCTTGTATGTTTTATACCAATGACTCTTCATAGATAGTGTTCTTGTAATCATTCTGTTAGTTCTTTTATTTTTTGTACTAATTCAAACGGATTTAGATGTCCGTTGTCCCAGTCCCATAGTAAATCGTTAATCATATCTTTTAACTGATTATACTCTATGTTTGCTTGTTCTAATTGTTCTTCTATTGTTTCCATTTATTGTTTTATTTATTAATAGTTATTTTTGAGTCTGGGAATAATTCTGTATAGCAATCCTCTATTTCGCAGAAAATCTCTACACATTGCTCTACATTATCTGTGTGCATTAAGTGAAAGGTATCACATCCCAGAGAGTCCTCGTGCTCATTACCTATCAATATCTGAATATCTCTATTCTTATCTTCTATTTTGTTAAGTACTTCTATTAATTCTTTTACTTTCATATTATGCGTATTTTGTTTCGTATATATTTAGTTCTTCGGTTGCTTCAATGAACTTGCGAAGTGCAATAATTCTTTTTTCGAGGTGGTCGTAATCATCCTCTGTGAATTCTACCTCATCATATAGTTCACCTATATAACCTTGTATGTCGTGGTAATTCCAATCATACATATTGGGGTATTCATCTACTATTGTATCGTTCAAGTCTCTGTATAGTTTTATAAGACTTTTGAAGTCGTCCAAGAAGAACATTTTATCTCTCTCTGTTTCTGACTCGTACCACTCAACTTCTAATATGTTGCTATTGAATTGGTCGTCCGTGCCTACATCTTCATTAGGAACGTCGTAGTAATATATCCCATATATCTTACCATTGTTGTTGTATCCTTTTATGGACTGCTCGTCCATATAGTTTACTTTTCTTTTTACTATCGTTGTTTCCATTACGTCCATATGTATCTGTTTATTGTTTCATCTTCGTGTATCATCCACTCAAGACTACCAAGTAAATACCCCTTTTCTATAAGACTTTCTTCTATTGTTTCAGAGTCAATTTCTCTGTCGTGTGGTATTAAGTATTGAGTTATAGTTCCGTTTGTGTAATCTAAAATTGTTATGCATCTTTTTTTCATAGTGAATAGTATTCGTCATTAAATTCTTCTCTTATTTCTCGTCCAAGTCTTGTGTTAAAGCCGTAGCTATGTGTATATAAACTTGGTATCGGTGTCTGTTCAATCATAAAGTGGAACACTTCGATTGATTTGCAACCATATCTTTTTGATATGATATGGCATGTCTGTCTTAACTTTTGGCAGTCGTGTCTGACCTCGCCGTAGTTTCTGATTAAGTAATTCTTAATTCCGTTTGGTGTTAATCTTTTCATAATGTTTATTTTATTAGTTGTTGTTGATATCTTTGGAAGTAGTGTATCTCTTCCAATATGCATTGAGGCAATACCCCTTGCACATATACCTCTGGGTTGTTTGTTACCCAAAATTTTAATTCCGAAATGTATGTTAATCGTTTCATATTTGTTTAGTTTTTAGTAAAAATCGTAATAGATATCCATTACCTTGCTTCGTTGTTCGCTTGTTAGTTCGTGCCATAACTTTCCGTATAGCTTTAAACTAATCTTCATTAGTGTTGTTCCCATTGTTCCCATATATTATTTGTTTTAAATATTTTTCATATTCGCTTTCCTTTTTTACTTTGTCCATTATTAGTCCAAAATATCTTTCGCTTAATTCGTCCATATCTTATCTGTTTCTAATTGAACACCATATAATCGCTTGATATTCAAACGGCTTGATGTTGTGTTTGTTTGCATTTTTAATTGTTATCTGTTTGATGTCTTCGTAGTTCGACAGACTCAAGGACTTCGGTACAATCATTTTATCAAATGATGCTCTCGTGTGCCATATGTCAATCGTTACAAAGTCTTTGTTTAGTTCTGCTATGTTCTTGACAAAGCTATGAGTCTTCGGACTATTGTCGTATTGTATGCCCTCTCTCTCGCCACGTGCCAACTGAAATGCTTTGACTTTGTTTGTCGTGAACGTGCATACTTTTATGTCGTCTTCGGTTTGTCCGTTGCGTACTGCCTTTAGCACTTGCTCTGTATCGTATATGTTCCGTTCCCATTTGTTGTTAGGACTCAATGCACTGAGTACATTTGCCACAACTAATGGCTCGAAGTCATATTCTTTTGATAAACTTTTTACGATGTCGTTTGCATCTTTGTACCAGAATATCCCCTCTGTGTAATCTTCAGCCGTTGCCGTGTTGAAGAAGTACTCAAGGTTTTCTGATATCTTTCGTTTTTTGTACGTTGATAGTTTCTTCATTTGTTTATGGTTTTAAGATTAGATGTTGGGTTGAGTTTTGCTCTCATATTGTGGTCACACCACACCCAACAGATGTTTTACTTCCAAGAAGTTTCAGAAGGTGCCGAGCCGATTTCAATCGTCACGATACGTTGTTTAATAAAATTCAAAATTGTTTTCATTAGTTTTTGATTCTATATTTATACTCCGTGTTTTTATTAACCATAAACCGACCACCAACGGAGATTAGGTTGCCGTTTTCATCATATTCGTTGTGATATTGGACGTATGGACGTCCGTACTTATCATATTGTATTTTTTCTTTCATATTGATAAAAGTATTAGTGAATCTATAATTAAGCAAATCGCAATTGCTTTCATTTCTTGTTTTTTTGTGCCTTTGAAATTAGGCAATATTAGTAGTGACATATATTTTATTTTATCTATTAATCTATCTTAACTCATTGTGTTTTTCGTAGATATACCAATTCTCTATGGCGTCAAGTAAGTCGTACATCTTCATTCTGTCATTATCGTCGTGTCTCACGTTCTTCTTTATTAATTCGTTCATCAAAATCAACAAATCTGTGCGACTCAATCCCTCAATTTTTTCACTAAAATCGCATGAAAACCAATCTGTTTTTGCTATTTGTGTTACTTCGTCATAAGTTAAATTTTTCATTGTTTATGGTTTTAAAATTAGTCCCTCAAGTGAGTTTTGCTCTCATAAAATGTACTTAACATCTTGAGGGGTTGTTGTTATTTTTAGAATATTGATAATTCACATCTTTGATTTTCTTCGTTGTATCTTACATAAGAATTAAAGCCCATTGCTGTGGCCATTGTGCCGATTTCAGTGGCGTGAAATGTCCCATTGTATGTATCTGGTGACCAAACATATACTCTGTCTTTGTCTACTTTAAATTCAATGTTACCTACTTTGTAAGTTGTTGTGTTTTTGATTGCATCTGTTATTAGTTTCATCTGTTTATGGTTTTAAAATTAGTCCCTCGAGTGAGTTTTGCTCTCATAAAATGTACCTAACATCTCGAGGGTTTTTTCTTTACTCTACCTCGCCCAACCCTCTCGAATTGCAAACTACGAGATAACATCGCTGAGTGGCTCTCGTCAAGCAGAGGGGTAATTCACTTATTCTTTACCTGTAAAATTCACGCACTTTGTACGAAGTAACGCTTCAACCTCTGGCATGGTTCGGGACTCGACACCCAGACTGCTATGCTCAGCCGCTTTATAGTGGTTTCCACTTCTACAAGTTTATTTTGAAACGTGTTGCATACGTTTTGAATTCTGAGTCAAAGGTCTGAAAACTTTTTTTAATATCCTAATTTTTTAACACTTTTTTAACGATTGCTATCTTACTAACTTCTTAAAATCATACTGCAAAGCGTAACATATTTTAAATATTTTCTGATACTCGGTCGATGCTTTCAGAGGGTGACTAAAGGTCTAAACCTCTGTCGGCTATTCGTGTATATAATCAAGATTTTAAAGAACGTTTTTTGCCTTTCGACACCACAAAGATACGGCGACATAAAGGATTTTTCCAAACTTTTAACATTTTTTTAACACTTTAATCGTTGAAATGCACGTTTTTGGGGTTGAAATGCACAAAATAGGGGTTTAACACCCTATGTGAAACGTAAACTACTGAAAATCAACAACTTACAAAATTCCCTTATCTGTTGGAAAAGTTTAACTGCTCGAGGTTTGGGGCTGGGGCTATTCGTCAAGCGAAAGCATATAAATAATTTTTTGCGGAATGGAATTTGCGTGTGCGTGTACGTGTGGGCATGTGTATGCGTGTACGTGTGTGCGTCATGTGGGCGTACGTGTAGGCGTGTGTGTGCGTGTGCGTGTGCGTGTGTGCGTGGCTACAAAAAAACGGCAAAAAATCCAACCAAAACGCAAAATTTAACACCCCCACCCCTGTAAAAATATTGACTTTCGATATCAGACCGCCGACGCAGAATATATATATAACCCATTTGCTACGTGTATCTATATAAAGATTACCTTTGCTATATGATAGAGATTTCGATAACAAACAGGATACCATATGGCCCAGCCGTAGGGTTCACAATGCTTCCAAGTGACGAAGCCGTAGAGTACAACGAGTTCATTTTACACCTCCTGATCATTGATTTTATGGTGCGTTGGCTCTAAAATCGACATGAAATAGCAAAACCGACATAAATCGACATAAAATCGACATGCCCTAACTCATTGATTTATAGTACTTTATCTTTTTTTATGTCGAAATGTCGAAAAATATACTATATATTAGAAAAAAAATATTTTCACATTAAGGCTTTATATATATAGAGCTATATAGAGAGACTGTCAAATCGACACTGTTGATAACTTTGGTTTGGTATTTGGTTTATTTTTATTATATTTACAGTATCAAATTAAATGCAATGAATGATTTACACTTTGGCCAAGAAGGCCGTGACAAGCTGATCAGCGGTATCGAGAAGATATCCAAGGCAGTAAAGAGTACACTAGGCCCTATGGGTAATACAGTAGTACTAGAATCTCAAACCCACACCCGTGGGATGACCGTCACTAAGGACGGGGTAACCGTGGCTAAGTCTATTAGTCTACAGGATCCAGTAGAAAACCTAGCAGTAACAATGGTAAAGGAAGCGGCCGACAGGACAGCCACCTCAGCAGGTGACGGTACCACGACGGCTATTGTATTGACCGAGGCCATAGTACTTAGGGGTATGGAGTACATAAAAGAAAACCCTTCGGCTAATGTTACCGACCTGATCCGTGAGATGAACGAGATAGCATATAGCGTCATAAAGGAGCTAGACAAGCGCTCAAAAAAAGTGACAGGCAAGACGCTACGGGACGTAGCGACCATTTCGGCTAACAATGACAAGGAACTTGGTAAGCTGATAACGGACGTTTATAAGCAGGTAGGTAAAGACGGTGTAGTCACCGTTGAGAACAGCCAGACGGCTCAGACCTACTTTGAGGTAACCAATGGTATCAAGATCGACAGGGGTTATACCTCTAGGTTGTTTATTAATAACCAAAAGAACGATGAATGTATCTTGGATGATGTTTACATTCTAGCAACGGATCTAGAGATCAATAGTATTTTAAATATTGAGAACATACTCAAGCCAATCATACAGCAGAATAAGAAGTTATTAATTATTGGTACTTGTTCTGAGAACGTGATCAACACTCTTGGGATGAATGTTGTAAAGAACAACCTAAAGTTCTGTAACATCATACCACCACAGTTTGGATACAAAACCAAGGAACTTATGTCTGACATAGCGCTTTCTGTTGGGGCTAAGTACTTCTCAGAGGCTACTGGTGATGATTTAAGTCTAATAACGCTTGCAGACCTAGGTCACGCTGAGAAGGTTGTCGTATCTAAGGATAAGACGGTCATCGTTCGTGATGAGAATAAGTCTGAAAACGTCTCGGAGCGAATCGAGCAGCTTAGAGCTGCTGAGTCTGAGTCGACGGACAAGCAGGAGAAAGACTTTTTGAGAGATCGTATTGCGAGTTTATCTGGCGGCGTGGGCGTTGTCTATGTTGGCGGAGACTCTGATATTGAGCAGAAGGAGAAATATGACCGTGTTGAGGATGCTGTTTGTGCGGTAAGATCAGCGTTAGAGGAAGGGATACTTCCAGGTGGCGGTACTGCACTTACATACATGTCTGATGAGATCTCGAAGATGGATACGGCAGCTTCAAAGATAATGACTGATGCGTTGAGGGCTCCATTCAATCAGATTGTTCAGAACGGTGGTAAGATGTATCCAGCATCTATAAAAAACTTTGGTGAGGGATATAATGTAAAGAACGGTGAGTATGGCAACATGTACAAAATGGGGATCATAGATCCAGCCAAGGTTACTAAGAATGCGCTTCAGAACGCAGTGTCTGTTGCGACGATTATTTTAACTACAAATGCAATCGTAACATACAAGAGAGGATGAAGGCAGTAAATAAATACATAATCGTTGAGACGATTGTAGAGGAAATGAAGACTGAGTCTGGGTTATTACTTTCGGGTGATGATGCCAATCAGCTTAGATATAAGAAGGCTAGGGTTATAAATCCTGGTACAAATGTGGATACAGTACAGGAGGGTGATGTGATATACTATGACAAAGCTTCTGGCCACACGATGATTTTGCAGGACAAGAAATACACGATCATTCTCGAGAGGGACGTCGTTGTTGTTCTGTAGCTTTGTTCATTTGTTTGATAGCTCGCCTGTATACCTTGTCGGTGTAGGGCGAGTTTTTTTTGAATATAGGGTTGCGCTCAGGTTTTTCTGATATGGGCTGCTCTCCAGAAAGTTTTTTGTATATGTTTGTGATCAGGAGCTTACCCTTGTGAGAAATCTCGTACAGAGCTGCCTCGGATCCATTTCTTTTTCTCCATACCGTTATCCATCCATCCTGTCTTAGGTTTTCGAATCTATTCTTGTCCCATGAAAATATTTCATCGTACTCATTGAACTTGGATCTGGTGAATAGTCTTTCTGAATACAGGAACATCAGCATCTCCATATCTGCCAGTCCAAGACCGTGTGTTCTCTTGACCCAGTAGCGAACAACTCGCCAATATTTTAGATAGTCGAAGGTCGGCTGCTTTCTGTCGTAGTTGATTCTTACTTTATCGTTGTATCCTTTAGATTTGATTTTGCGCTCGTATTTGCGCCTCATTTTGCGTTTCTTCATTACAACAAAGATAATATTTATTTATATCTTTGCATAATGAAAACTATGAACAAAAAATGCGATTGTAAAATATGCAACTGTGGCGAGTCATGTGACTGTACATGTTGCGGATGTAAAAAATAATTATTATGCCACTAGGAGGAAAAATTAAGTACATGAAAAAGAGCAAGAAGAAAAAGGTTGCTCCAAAAAAGAAAAAGAGTTATGGGAAAAAGTAGCCCAACAGGAATACAGAAGGCGGTAATGATTAAGAAAGCTAAGGAGCTTCAGAAGATAATCATGAAAGCTTCTTTATATAAAAGAATGAAAGATGGGTCTAAGTAGATCTGCAAAATATTATCGGGATAATCCCGAAGCCAGAAAGAAGAAAAACGCTTATCAGAAGCGATTCAACAAAAAGAAAGGGCAAAGTAAGAACAGGGTAACCCTGAACCGTCTGAACAGGCTCTTCGGAACTTACGGAAATGGTGATAAAAAAGACGTTTCTCATCGTTCTGGCAAAAAACCAAGACTTGAATCCCAGTCTAAAAACAGGGGAAGTAAAACAAACACACCTGGCGATAGAAGAGCTAGGGGAAAAAAGAAATAACAAATGGCAATTATACCAGGAGGACAACAAATTAGAACAACATCGGCAGATGTAGACTTAACACCTAGAGGAAACTCTTTAGTTCAGGCTCAGAATCAGGTGTACACGATGGATGACATTGTAGAGACTGTAAACGGAGGTTCATCAAGTCAAGTGATAAATGGTTATTTTTATCAAGAAGGAACAGATGCTCCTGTTGTTACTATATTTGAAAATACTATAGGCGAAACAATAACTGCAAGTAGAACTTCAGCGGGTTTATATCAACTTACTTTTTCAAACTCTATTACTGTAGAAAACGGTTTTACGTTTAACTGTAGAAGGACTTATGGAGGTTCTACTAAAAAATATATTGATGGACTTGTATCTTGGACAGGGGAAGGACAGCCTATAACAAGACTAACTTTTCAAGTATGGGATGTATCAGGAACACCTATTGATTACGATGAAACATCATATCTTGCGTTTATTTATTTCGAATTAAAAGTATTTTAAATAGAGAATAGTTAATTTTGAAGAAAAAAAGAGTAAAAGATAGCTGCTACTACAAGGTTAAGAGAACCTACAAGGTTTTTCCTAGCGCATATGCTAGTGGAGCTATAGCTAAATGTAGAAAAGCAAAGGCTAAGAAAAAATAAATATGGCGGTACGGAAGACAAAGAAGGGCGCAGCATTGAAGCGTTGGTTCAAGGAAAAGTGGACCGATGAGAAGGGTAATCCGTGCGGATCTAAAAAAGGGTCAAAAGTAAAAAAATGTCGACCGTCGAGGCGTGTATCCTCCAAAACACCTGTAACTTGGTCTCAGATGAGCTCAAAACAGAAAAAAAAGGCTGTTGCGGAGAAAAAACGTGTCGGAATGGGACGAAGAACTAAAAGCATAAAGAAACGTGGCAAATAAGAGCAAAATGAAGTGCAATGTCGTTAGAAAAAGCGACAGAGCAGGAAAAAAGAAGATGGTAAAGGCTTGTTCAGGTGGAAAAGAGAAGCTTATTCACTTTGGAGCAAGCGGATATGGGCATAATTACTCTGCTGCGGCAAGAAAATCGTTCAAGGCACGTCATAAGTGCTCTAGTGCGACTAATAAATTGACTGCTCGTTACTGGGCATGTAAAAAACTATGGGCTGGAAAGGGCGGCTCAACTAAATCAAGCCCTAAATCTAAAAGAGGAAAATATTAATTATGATTTACTTAGTACTATTATTGGTTTTTGTGATAGCATTTTTACTTGTTTTTAAGTTTGAAGTCTTAAATGACAAGGATAATGACTTTATTCCTGACGAATTAGAGGTTTTTGCTGAAGATATCGCTGAAGATATCATGGAAAGAGCTGAAAATGTTAAGGAAGAGTTAAAAGACGTAAAAAAAGCTGCTAAAAACTTAAAAGATCAGGCTGTTGACGTTGCACAAGCGGCGGCAGGGGCAAAAAGAAAAGGACGTAAACCTAAAAAGAAATAAACACATGAAGAGTAAGGGGTTCGGAGATACCGTAGACAAGTTTACCACTGCAACAGGCATAAAGTCTGTAGTGAAAAAGGCCATGCCAAAAGGGTGTGGTTGCGAAAAACGTAGAAAGAAGTTAAACGAGTTATTCCCCTATTCTAAATGAGTGATTTAAAGTTATATATGATAAATTTTGCATCATTCACAATATCTTTTACTGATATTGAAATGTGGCTTAAGATTCTTCTTCTTGTCGTTTCTATAGGTTATACTATATCAAAATGGGCGAACATCAAAAAGGATAAATAATATTGAGAGATATAGATAAGATAATAGTTCATTGTTCTGCTACTCCAGAGTGTAGAGATATCTCAGCTGCTACAATAGATAAGTGGCACAAGCAAAGAGGGTGGTCAGGTATTGGATATCATTTTGTTGTTAAACTTGACGGAACTATTGAGTATGGTCGAATGGTTGATAAAGTAGGAGCTCATTGTAAGGGACATAATAGTACTAGTATTGGTATTTGTTACATAGGTGGTGTAGACTCAGATATGAACGCAAAGGATACAAGAACAAATGAGCAGGTAGCTACTTTATTAGAGTTGATTAGAATATTAAAAAAAATGCATCCAGGGGTAGAAGTTTTTGGACACAGAGATTTTTCTACAAAAGAATGCCCTAGTTTTGATGCTAAAAACGAATATAAAAATGCCTAAGAAAAAATTTAAAGATACAAAGGTTGGACAGTTTTTACTAAAAAAAGTCCCAGGAATTGTTGGAGACATACTTCCAGATAAGGGTGTTTTGGGTATTGTCAAGAATTTAATTGATAATGATCCTGAGATTACACCAGAAGAAAAGGCACAACTACATGAGGAGCTTGTAAAGATGTATGAGCTTGAGGTTGCTGATAGAGATTCTGCTAGAAAGAGAGAGGTAGAGGTAAAAAAGACTGGTGATGCAGACTTTATGATGCTTGCTACAGGTTTATCTGGACTTGCATCCTTTATATTTATTATATACGCAGTAGTATATGAGCCAGGCGTTTTAGAGAATGACTTATTTGTACACTTAATGGGTATGGTAGAGGGCGTTGTAATTAGCAATATCTTTGCATACTACTACGGAACTAGTGCACAAAACAGAAAGTAAATGACAAAAATAAAATCATACCCTTTAGACACTAACATTACAGGTAGTGACAAGTGGATCGGATCCGATGCTAATCAGTTCAACAGAACTAAGAACTTTTCTGTAGCTCTTTTATCCGACTTCTACAATAGCAGTGCAGCAATAGACATGGCTAATAGCCTTTTGTTTTTCTATGACACTGTTGAGGTTGGAGAGTCTAGGGCTAATGGAAGTTTTTCTTTTTCTACTGAGGTAGGGGCAACTGTACAGTTTTCTGACATATCTAGCTTGATGTTTAGTCAATCATCAAAGAATGGACCTAACGTTGTTGAGTTCATGGAGTCTATGGTTGAGGGTATTATTTTATTACAGAAAGCTAGTAACAGTAATCTTTTTGGTTTTTACAAATTAACTGCCTATGATCAGGATGTAACAGAGACTACTTTTTACAATGCATCACTTACGTTTCTGTCTGGAAACGGGTCTATAGAAGAGGATGAAGATTATTTTGTATCTTTGCTGCAATTCGACACCTTAGAGGATAAGGACAAGAATTACATACACAATCAGATGTCTGCATCGTCTACATGGTCAGTACAGCACAACTTGAATAAGTATCCATCTGTATCTGTTGTAGATTCTGGAAACAACATGGTTGTTGGTGATGTCGAATACATAGATGAAAACAATTTAACAATAACATTTAACGCCTCGTTTTCGGGCAAGGCTTATATAAACTAGAAACAACATGGCAAAGTATTTATCTAACATAGATCTTAGCAATAACGAATTACAGAACGCAGTAATACACCCATTGGGTACTGCACCTTCTTCACCAAGTGAGGGACAGGTATACTACAACACAGGACAGGACAAGGTTTACGTTTACAACGGTTCTGCTTGGGTTAGTATTTCTGGTGACATTACAGAGGTTCAGTCAGGTACAACGGGACAGTTAACTGTATCTAATGGTACAGGTCCAGTTCCTTCGTTAAGCATCGTTACAGGAGCTGTAACAAACGGAGGAAGCGCACTAGCAACTGGTGATCAGATCTATGATTTTGTTACAGGATTAGGCTACACTAGTAATGCTGGAGACATTACACGTGTTAACATTACAGCAGGAGATGGTCTAACAGGTACTGTTGATACCACTTCTGGAGATCATACTCAAACTATTAATGTTGTTGGAGGTGACGGTATTACGGCTAATGCTGATGAAATTGAAGTTTCTGTTGATAATACTACCATAGAGCTTTCTGCTTCTACTGGTTCTGGTGTTGTTAGAGCTAAAACTGCTGCTATTGTTGATGGAGGAACAGGTCTTGCTACTGCGGATCAAATTCACACGTTTGTAACGGGTTACGCTGATCCCTCTGGGACGGACAACTCTACTGATGTTACATTAGCTGGATCTTTAGATTATATTACAATATCTGGTCAGGTTATCACGAGAAACGCTATTGACCTATCTACAGATGTCACAGGAGCTCTTCCTATAGCAAACGGAGGTACAGGGCAGACAACTGCTGCGGCAGCCGCAAATGCGCTCTTAAATACGTCTCAGGGAGGTTCATTAACTATTGGTAATGGTTCTGATGAGATTGTTATTCCTGGTGATTTAACAGTAACGGGTACTACTACTACAAACAACGTAGAGGTTATATCTACATCTAACGGTGTTGTTTTTGAAGGTAACGCTGCTGACGCTAATGAATTAACATTACTTGCTGGCACGTTAACTGCTGATAGAACTGTAACACTTCCAGATGCTACTGGAACTGTTGCTTTAACATCTGATCTTCATGACGCAGTAACTGTAACAGGTTCTTATGACTACATTACCTTAAGTGGTCAGCAAATTACTGTAGGACAGGTTGATTACAACACTGACATTGCAAACACTCCTACAATACCTACTGTTAACAACGCTACAATTACACTTGCAGCTGGAAACTCTGGTATTACAATGGATGCTGACAACGCATTCACCACTAACCAATCAGGAAACGAAACGATAACAATATCTCACGCAGATACATCGTCTCAGGCATCTGTAAACAACTCAGGCTTAACTGTAATACAAGATGTAACTTTAGATACATATGGTCACGTAACAGGTTTAGCTTCCGCTGATATAACTAGTTCTGTTATAGGGGCTGGTAGAAAGAAGGTTGTAATATCTGGCGATGGTACAACAACTCAGTTTAGTGTACAGCATGACTTTGGAACACCATTTGTATCTTGTCAGTTACTTGACTATGGAGATGCTGGAACTGGTGCTACATATGAGGTTGTTTATGCTGATATTAGTAGACAAGACGATAATAGAATTTACGTAGAGTTTGCGACTGCACCTTCTACAACTCAGGATTACGTTGCTTTATTGGTTCAGTTTTAGAGGTTAGACCCTAAGACAGGATAATTTCTTATCTTTGCCTAAATTCTTTATTTAATGGCAAGTAGATTTCTAAGTAATATAAATATAAATGATGAGTATACGCTGCCTAGTGCAGATGGGAGTGCTGATCAGATAATTAAAACAGACGGGGCGGGACAGCTTAGCTTTGTAGATCAAAGTACAATTAACGCTGGTAATGCTGAGCACGTTGTTATATATGTAAAAAACACATCAGGCGCTTCAATATCTAAAGGAACACCTGTTTATATAACTGGAACTGTAGGTGCCACTGATACAGTTGAAATAGCACCAGCAAACGCTAGTGATTCAACTAAAATGCCAGCGGTTGGACTTCTTGATGATACACTAGCTAACAACGCTTTTGGGTATGTTATCACTGGTGGTTTTATGGATAATATTACCACTGACCCAATAGATGGCGTAACACCTAGTTCAAACGATACAGTATACGTAAAATCAGGGGGTGGTCTTACGTTAACAAAACCAACAGGAACTAACTTCATACAGAACGTTGCTAAGGTTGGCAAAGTATCTGGCGGTAACTCTGGGTCGTTAATTGTTTCTTCTATTCTTAGAACAAACGACGTGCCAACGCCGCTATATGTAGATCACACTAATCAAAGATTAGGCATTGGAGCAACAAGTCCGAATGATAAACTCACTGTAGAAAATGGCAACATAAGATTAAATAGCACTAGTAGCTTTCCTGCCCAGGGCCTTTACGCTTATTGGAATAATGGCAGCCCAAACATGGGAGGTATTAGCTGGCATCAAAATCCAGGCTTTATTGGGTCTGAATGGAATCATTACAAGCAAACCTCCCCTTATACACAATCTAGAATAAGGCTAATTGGCGACCCTAATGGCGGAATGTTTGTAAATCTTAATAATTCAGATGTTTTTACAATACTGGCTTCTAACGGAAATGTTGGAATTGGGGTGACTAGCCCTACCTCCAGATTGCACGTTACTCAAGAACAAGATAATACTTTTTCTACAGCTATAGCTTGGACAGCTTCGGCTAATGATGCGTTAAACATAACCAACAACGATACGACAGATACAGACAACTACACTTCATTGTATATGAGAGCTGATGGTTCTTCTGGAAATTTCTCGTCTAGAATTGTTGCAAAAAATACAACAGCTGGAACTGGTGAGTTACACTTTCAATTAAGAGACAGTGCTCATACTGCTAACACAGAAACAAAGTTGATGATTGATAGTGGAGGTTACGTTGGGATTGGAACAACTAGTCCTCAAGGCTTACTTCATGTTTCATCTGGCACTAGCGGCGATGCGGTTGTTATAATAGAAGCTGATACAGATAATAATAACGAAAATGACAATCCTCAATTACAATTTAAGCAAGACGCTGGAGGAATAGTAGCAAAAGCTGGTTTAATAGGAGACCCTGGACAAATATTTACAAACTCTTTAGGTAACGGTACTTACTTTGGAACTGATTCAAACGCGAGTGTTCAATTTTATACAAACGGCGCTGCCGCTCTAACTATAAGAGAAGATGGTGATGTTGGGATTGGAACGAATAGCCCAGTCGATAAACTAGACGTTAGAGGAACAGCTAGAATAACATCGCCTCAAGCTAATGATTGGATAGTTTTAGCTCAAAATTATGCCACAGGAGCTCCGTCTGGTTTTTGGGATAGTAATGGTAATGTACATTTATATTTAAGAGATAGTTCTTCTAACACTAATGTTTTAATAAAATCAGATAGCTCTTCTTATTTCAATGGTGGCAACGTTGGGATTGGAACTTCTAGCCCAGGAGCAAAATTAGATGTAGTATCAGGCGATATAAGATTAGGTACAAATGCAACATATTTTCGAGTAAGAGATACAGCTTCAGCACAACCTAGAGTATTAGGTATGAATACTTCTAACAATTTTTATATTGGTCCTATTGATAGCTACGCAGGCGGTTCTATGATTTACGGTGCTTCTGGTAACATGCAGCACCATAGATTTTATATAGCAGGAAGCGAAAAAGTTAGAATAACTTCAGGAGGCAACGTTGGTATTAGTACTACTAATCCAAGTTATAAATTAGATTTACAAGGTGACTTAAGAGTTGATAATGGAGATTTAGGCGGCACAAGTGGCGATGAAGTAACACACGCTAAGATACACGGTCAGAGGCATTTTTTAGAGTTTAAAGAAGTTAGAACGGCAAATGGCACTGATTGGAAAGATACAACGTATAAGTTACAGGCAGGTGTAGACGCTACAGATCATCAATCTATTGATTTTGTTGCAGATGGTAGTTATCAAGAACATATTGATATACGTACAGGTAATCAAGCATTTAATACTAGATTTACTTATGACGGAAAAGTTGGTATTGGAACAAATAGTCCAACTCAAAAGCTGCACGTATATAACGGTACAGCATATGTAACACCAATATCATATGCGGCAAACCAATCTGCTTATGCTTTAAGAATTGGAGCTTATAATAGCACTAACTTTGATATGGGATTACAAGCCAAGTCAACAAGTGGAGGTTCTCCTTATATGTCTTTTAAAACCTCGTCTGCTGATGATACCCTTACAATATGGGGAGGTTCAGTTGGTATAGGTGGTATTGGTATACCAAGTTACACATTAGATGTAGATGGACAAATTAGAGGCGAGCAGTATTTAAGGTTAGCAGATACAGGTGGAACAAATAGATTTAGCATTAGAGCGGAGTCTACTTACGGAACTATAGACAATGGTTCTAACACGCTCAACTATAACGCTAATAATCATTTATTTTTAGTTGGACTATCTGAAAAAATGCGTATTAATAGCTCAGGCAACGTAGGAATCGGAATAACTAGTCCTGGAGCAAAGCTAGATATTTTTAATACAGGAGGAAATGCAGGTAGCTTAGCTGATTGCCAAACATATTCTGCGTTAACTGTAAAGCCATATAGCTCTGTTGATTCTAAATTAACATTTTCCGCTAATGGGGTTAGTACTCAACTAATACAAGCAACAAATAATGCTAGCACAACTGGAAGGCAAATTTCTTTACAGCCTTTTGGTGGAGACGTAGGTGTTGGCGTGATTCTTCCAAGTGAGAAATTAGACGTTAACGGCGTTGTAAAATCTTCACATGGATATAAAGGATATGTCTCTCATTTTCACAATGCTGGGTTTTTCCATAACCCAAGAAGCGGCGATGGTGCTAACCCAATATGGATTCCTATAAATTCAACAGCAACGACTTCGTCAGACCAATATTATAATACTTGGGTACCTTTATACGCAGGTAGGGTTAGAAAAATTATACTAAAGCATATATCAGGAAGTACACCAACAGCTACGGTTTGTACTTTTCGTAAAAAAATAAATGGAGTATTGAATAGCACAACCTACGCTGGAACCGTCACAGGTGGAGGCGCGGCGGGCATGAAAGTTACTTTTGATTTTGGAACTACTAATTTTACTTTTAACGCTGAAGACGAAGTGCAAATAGGGGTTGTGACTGGGGTAGCAACTCAGCCAGGAATGGGTGGAGTGTCTTGTCAAATATGGTATGAATATAATATAACTTAATATGGCTAATATAAACGAAAATATCAGAGGAAAAAAGCTTTATAAAGAAGGCTTAGAAGGGCAAGAGGCCTCCAAAAATGACGCAGGTGAGATTGTAATTTCTAAAGAAAAATCTAGAGAACTAGACATCTTAGATGATATCAGCCAATTGTTTAACGATGACGCTATTTATCAAACTAATAAGTTTTTATTAAAACAAGTTGAAGACTTAAGACAAGACGTAGAAGAGCTTCATGCTTTCATAAAAGACGCTTTTGGTAAAGACTCTTCAACCGCTGCTTCTAAAGGCGATAAAGGTGATACGGGTAATACTGGGCCACAAGGACCTCAAGGACCTCAAGGACCACAAGGGCCCACGGGTGCAACAGGTGCAACAGGTGCAACAGGGCCAGCTGGAGCTGACGGTAAAAACGGAACAAATGGAAATAGTCATTTGAGTGGTGTTGAAGAAATTAGATTCAACGAAAAGACAGGTCAACTTGAAGTTCTTTTAAAAGGATATAAGGATGCATTTAAATTTAACCCAGCCAAGTAATTGACTTATTAAATAATTTTCGTATATTTGCACATATAAAAAAACTAAAAAATGGCAAACACATATTCTTGGACAATTAACGCTTTAGATACTTATCCAACTCAAGACTCACTAACAGATGTTGTGTACAACATCCACTGGGGATTGACCGCTACTTCAAGCGAAACTGACGCTGATGGTGTTGCATACTCTGCAACGTCTATCGGAACTCAAATAGTTGCAGCTCCAGATGCTGATAGTTTTACTGCATTCGACAGTCTTACGCAGGCAGATGTAGAGGGATGGTTAGAGGCTAGCGACTTGGACGTAGATGCTTTAAAGGCTGGATTAGATTCTAGAGTTTCAGAGCAGATTACTCCAACATCGGAGACTAAAGATGTACCTTGGTAAAAAATAATTAATCTAAAATAAAATCAAATGTCAAAAAAAATCAACGAGCAAGAACTTGAGAAGCTTCAAGGACTTGTACAAAAGTTAAACAGTGTTATTACAGACTTAGGTGTCTTAGAAACTCAGAAGCACACGCTTTTACACGCATATTCAGAGATTGACTCTGATTTAGGTGAGTTTAAGAAAGAGTTGAATGAGTCATACGGAGACGCCAGTATAAACATATCAACAGGCGAAATAGATGACAAAGATCAAACAGTATGAGCTAGACTCAACGATTCATGAAGACGATAAGGTAATTGGTACCGACGGCACCCCTGGTGCGGATCTTGGAAGAACCAAGAACTTTACCATTGCTGCTTTAACAGCTTACTTAAACACTGCTCTAGAAGTAGATGATATGGTAGGCGGTAGTGGAACACTAAACACTATCCCTATGTGGACACCTGACGGAACAACGTTGGGTGATTCTATTATGGTAAAGGATGCGAGTATTCCTGCCCCTGACAACGGTATTGTAGTTAAGGGAAAATTTAGGATAGATTCCACTGGTACTGCTACCGATATCGGTGCAATAGCTGCCTTTAGCAATAGAATAGTCTTTGACAAAGATCTAGAGCTAAACAATGGTCTTATGGACTACTCAGATTCTTTAGGTACGTCTGGTCAGGTTTTAACCTCAACTGGAACTGCTGTAAGCTGGGTAGATGTATCTTCATTGTCTGGAAACGTTGACGGATCTGGTACACTTAATACTATTCCAATCTGGACACCAGATGGGAATACATTAGGTGACTCTGTTCTAACTTATGATGCGCCTAATACGACAATTAACTTGACAGGTAAGTTAGTCGTTACAAGCACAACAAACATTCAAGGGAACCTAACTACTGAAGCTGGTTTAACAGTAAACACTACTTTAGCTGATGGTTCTGGATCATTCGGAACAGCTGGACAAGTTCTATCTTCAACTGGAACCGCTACGCAGTGGATAGACGGCACCCCTTCAAATAATATAGTTGGATCAGGTACTTTAAATTACTTACCTATGTTTACTCCAGATGGATCTACATTAGGTGATTCTATTATGTTTAAAAGATCTGACGCTAACGAGCTTATTGTTGGTACTCATCCAGGTGGACCAAAATCTACGATAGGTATAGGCTTCATGAGCACTGGAGGTTTTGGAGCTGATACAGTTACAGCGACAAACATAAACGGCTCAAACGGAGGAACCGTAACGCTTGATGGCGACGTGAACATAGGTAACGCTGATACAGATGTATTAACTGTAATATCAACTTCAACCTTTAATAATAACGTTACACTTGGTAGTGATGACAGTGATGCTATAACTGTAGAGGGAACATTAACACTACAAGGACCTGTTGAGGACTCTGCAAGTATTCTAGGTACAAACGGAAAGATACTAATATCAAACGCAAACGGTGAGTTGGAATTTGGAGATCAAATAGACACAACATATACTATTTCATCTGCGCAAGATGGGTCTGATGTTGTTTTGACTTTAACGGACGGTACAACACCTCAAGATATTCAAATTGTAGCTGGAAACAGTATATCATTAACAGATAACGGTAATAATGAATTTACTATCGCTGCAACTGGTGGAGCTGCTAACACTACATATGATTTAGTAGGAACATACAATACTAATGATACCATATTAACTCTTCAAGGGTCTGACGCTACTAGTGATACATTCACTCTTCACGCTGGGTCAGGTATTTCTTTTGGTCAAGATGCTGTAAATGGAATTACCACTATAGATTTAGATATAACAGATAACGTTACAGGTTCTGGCACATTAAACACTGTTCCGCTTTGGACACCAAGCGGCGCTGAGCTAGGGGATTCTTCTATTACTATAAACGCTCAAGGTGGTGTGACTATAGATACAGATAGCTACGGAGATCCTAACGCTACAGATGAATTAACAGTTATTGGTGTAGACTCTAAGATAGTTATACAATCCAACACAGCTGGAAGTGCTACTTTAGTAGGTAAGCCTAACTTTACAAGTAACAGAGACTTACAATTTGAAGTAGACATAAGCTCAGCTCCAGGTAGATTCACATGGAGCACACCAACTAGTGAGTATATGAGATTAAATACTACTCAAGTTGACGGAACTGGAGGAAATCTAGGAATAGGAACTACAGCGCCTTATTACAGGTTGCATACAGCTGGTAGTAACAATGGAATTTATTGTAGCTCTGATACTGGAGTTGGTGGAGAAACAACGTTTTTCTCAGTTACCAGAAGTCAAGCTCCTGGAACATCAACATTTTTGTATGCTGGATCAGGTAACTTTGTTTTTGGACCAAATTCACCAGGGACTCAAGATGTATTAATTACAGGTGATTTAGAAGTTTCAGGAACAATTACAGCAGCAGGACAATTGCATTTACAAGATGCATTATTAGATCAAAACAGTTCATCTGGATCTTCTGATTATATTTTAAAATCAACAGGAACTGGAAATGTAGAGTGGGTGAACCCTACATCCTTAACTGGTGTTGTTTCTGGAACTGGAACTGTTGGTAAAATACCATACTGGAATCCTGATGGAACTACATTACAAGATTCTTTGATAACTCAAACATCTGACAATAGTATTACAATTGGAGTTGGTGCAACTGCAACTGGTTCAGAAGCAATATCACTTTCAAGGTCTGAGGCTAGAGCTGACTACTCATTCGCTCACGGATACGAGAGTATCACTGATGGAGAGTTTTCTGTAACACTAGGAAAAGGAGGATACACAGCAGGTGATCATTCAGCTGCAATTGGTTATAAAGGAATATCACTAGGTCAATCTGCAATCTCTGGTGGGCACTCAAGTAGTGCAGGTGGTGACGGAGCTGTGGCATTAGGTCACAACGCATCAGCTGGTAACTATGGTGTAGCAAAAGCAACTAGCACATTCCCTAACGATCAGACAACGTTTGATATTTACGGAATTGTAGGTACAGTAGCTGTAGGAACATTCTTACGTTACGGACCAGGATTTGATGTAGCTGATCCTAGAATAGAAGTTACTCAATTTACAGACCTAGGAAATGGTGCCGCAACAATAACTATCGCATCTGGAATCAGACCAATAGCAGGTGAGCTACTTGTATTCGAAGAGCAGACACCTCAAAGAAACGATCACCAAGGTGGTGTTGCTTTAGGTAACGATGCATTCTCATTAGGTCAAGGAGCAGTAGCTCTTGGACAAGACGCTGTAGCTGATGCTGACTTTGCAGTAGCTATCGGTAGAACAGCAAGTACCTCAACTCAAGACAGTATAGCTTTGGGTGGGGGATCAACTAAAATTTTAATTCAAGCACTAGTTAACGCAAATTCATATGCAGACGATACAGCAGCTGCCGCAGGTGGTGTAGCTATCGGAGAGTTGTACAGAAACGGAAACGTGGTGCAGATAAGACTTACATAATGGAAATCAGAAAGATTTCTCTTGGTGCTGACTATAAATCAAGTGCAATGCATTACATAGTCGGCCAAGAGGTTTTAAATAAAGAATATAATATACATCTAATTCAGTACAGCCCAGACTCTGAGTCGTATAGAATTTGGATAGAAAGACAGGACGAGATTATACTTTGGAAGGAGTTTAACAAGAACATGCCTGTATCAATTGAATATAATATAAATTTCTAAATGAAATCACCCTTCAACTTCATTGTACGTCCGTATAATGGTAGAAGGTATGACAACATTAAAAACATCGGAGGTGTTGACTTTGTAACAAGCGCATCTCAGGAGGATCATACCGTATCTAACCGTTATGCAACCGTGGTAGAAACCCCTATTGACTACTCAGGGGAGATAGAGCCAGGGGACACATTAATAGTTCATCACAACGTATTTAAGTTTTACTACGACATGAAAGGTATTCAAAAGAGTGGCAAGAGCTACTTCATGGATGATTTTTTTCTTGTTGATGACTATCAGTATTATTTGTATAATCATAATGATCAGTGGAAAGCAGACGATATGTTTTGCTTTGTAAAACCTGTGCCAAAGGAGGAGTACTTCTTGGAGATTCCAGGTGTAGAACAGCCGCTTGTAGGAATCGTTAAATACACAAATAATAAATTGTTATCTTTAGGTGTCAACGAAGGAGACATGGTATCCTTTAAACCTGATAGCGAGTACGAGTTTAAAATAGACGGAGAAAAGCTGTACAGGGTATTAACTAACAGCATAACAATAAAACTGTAATGGATTCAAAGCAAATAAAGTTAGAGATTATAAGGGCGGCTGAGCAGGCTGTAAAGGAGCTCATAAAGGTAGCAAAGGAAGGTATAGTAAAGAAGGATCTAGATGATCTATCTCCTGAACTAGCTGCTGATAGGCTTAAGAATGCTGCTGCAACTAAAAAACTAGCTATATTTGATGCGTTTGAGATTCTATCTAGAATAGAGTCTGAGAAGTCATTATTAGAGGATGCTGAGGTAACAAGTAATAAAGATCTAAGTAGTTTTGCAGAAAGAAGAGCGAAGTAATAGTTTATACAAAGTTGTAAATATAGTTCCAAAAGGTGTTTTAAAAAGCAAAAAGTGGAAGTATGGTTATGATGAAAAGTATGATATCATTGTTGTATCTAGAGATGGTACACTTGGTGAAGTTATAAACGTTAACGGTTTAAACATCGGTTTACCTGCAAAACCTAAACAGATACATAAACGAAGCGATAAAAAATCAGAACAGTATTGGGAGCCATTTGGCTATCCAAAGCAACTAGAGAGAATAAAGAGTATATTCCAGTGGAACGAAGCTCCTAAAGATTTCAAAACCAAGTGGGTAGATTATATAGAATCTGAGTTTGACAGAAGAGAGGAA
>Ga0209645_1000382_pt1 | contig 23410 bp, 31 predicted proteins | sample ETNvirenome_6_30_FD_184070 | JGI IMG/M metagenome (GOLD analysis project Ga0209645, IMG submission 184070) | Marine viral communities from the Pacific Ocean - ETNP_6_30 (SPAdes) (version 2) | ecosystem: Environmental > Aquatic > Marine > Oceanic | place: Pacific Ocean | collected 2013-06-19
TATGATCCATTGTCATTAACTAATGTACCACAATTAGAAGCAGCCGAATAGGAAAGGAAACCAATATGGCTTATAAAGTATGTAAATATCGGCTCAATGCTGATGGAACAATACCAGACTTCTTGCACTTCGGGCATAGCCCAATGGGGATGCATGGAGTTTATGTAGTCGTAGATGCCGATACCGCATCCCCTAGAGATAATGTTATGATCGGCATTGTTAAAGATGGTGGTAGCGGTGACTTTACTGAGATTGCTAGTAAAGATGATCTACAAACTTATCTAGCTTCTGTGTCAGGAGATTGGACAGATCCAGATCCAACTGAAGATGATCCAGATAATACTAAAGCATTTGATAATGCAGCTCACGCTAAACTAGTATGGGATGCTTTGGATGCCTGTAACGCTACGTTATAGAAGAGGAAAGTAAAATGGCTGTTTTAACAGATGCTCAAGCAAAAAATTATAAAGATAGAAATCCAGATTTAGCAACTTATTTAGCTACACCTGAAGGTCAGGCACAGGTTGAATCATTTGGTGGGGAATCTAATTTTTTAGGAGCGCATATTGATCATGCAATGGCTCAAGGTGAAAATAGAGATTATCAAATAGATGCTCCAGTAACTGAAGCTCCAGAGTATGCTACACAACAACAGGTACAAAATCTACAATCAGCAGTCGATTCTATAGATGTTAATCCTGTTGTTCAAGGAGGTGGTACAAGTTATTATAGTACCGTAGCAGATCCTGTAGACTATGATCGTATTCAAGGTTTTGTAGGTGTTCCTGAAATTAGAGATGCAGAAGGTAATATTACTCAACAAGCAACAGGAATATATGCTCAACCTGGAGGTCTTATGTCAGGACAACAGGATCTTATGACTGGTCAACAAACTCTAGGTACTGGTCAAACACTTCTTGCAGAAGGTCAAACTACATTAGGTGAAGGTCAGACTGCACTAGCAGCAGGTCAACAGGGTATCATGGGTGGACAACAGGCACTAGGAGAAGGTCAACAAGCTATCGGTGGTGCTATTGGTGTAGCTAGTGAAAACCAACCTCAAACATTATTTGGTGGTCAGATGGCACTAGGTCAAGGTCAGGCAGGTATTACTAGTGGTGTTCAAGGATTAGGTAGAGATCTAACTACATTAACTGGTGATCTTAGTGACTTTGAGAGCGCACAAAGACAATATCAATTAGCTGCTGAAGGTCAGAGAGCGCAAGGTAGAGAAATAGGTATGACTACTCGTGATCAGTTAGAAAATCAGTTAAGAACTGTTGGAGCGCAAACTAATAGAATGGCAGAACAACAGGCACAAATGAGACAGCAAGGCATGATGGCTCGTCAAGTAGCACCACAAGCACCACAAGTACAACAGGCAAGTCAGGCAGCACAGATTGCAGGTCAAAATCTTAGATCATTTGCACCTCAACAAGGAGGTATGATGGGTCCAACTGGTCCTGTTGCAGTAGATCCTAGAGATCAAGTCGGGTTTGGTCCTACAAGAAGTCCAGTTTAATAGGAGAGTATAATGCCACAAGCAGGTGATATAGATGTACAATCAGGACAATATGTAATATTTGATCCTAGTTACGGTAGCAATGGTGAATTTCGTGCAGCTACTTTAAAAGAATTACAAGATGCTGGAGAAAATGTACCAGAAAACTACTTGGGTATTGGAGCAGAAGTTCCACAAGGAAAAGTAAGAGCTACCGATCCAAATACTGGATTAAATGTATTTGTAGATGCTCCACCTGATCCTAATGCTCCTCCACCACCTAAAACTCCAGAACAAATACGAGATGAGCAGTTTAATACTCAGTTAGCTAATTATGTAGATGCTCAAGGTAATATTCGTGAAGATTTGATGGGTGGTGATTTTAACTTTACTGCACAACAACTAAGAGATTTAAATGCTCAAGGTAATACTGATCAGTTACAGTCTGCTTTAGATAATTTAAAACAGAGACAAACAGATAGAGATATAGGATTTAAAGGTGCATTTGATGATCCTAGTAGAGCTACTGCATTTAGAACTGCTCAAGGCACTAATCTAGGTAACGTAGATGCTTATGGTCAACAAACTGCTCAAGGCCAACAGGCACAGATGGCAACTAATCCTACATTAATACAGGGAACACTAGACCAACAAGGTTATATGGATGCAAATCCAGATGTTGCTCAAGCTATACAAAGAGGAGATTTTACATCTGCTCAACAACACTATGATACCTTTGGTAAATTTGAAGGAAGAACTGCACCTACAACAGGTGGTACAATATTTAAACCTACAATGCAACAGGTACAACCAGAGGAGTTGCTTAATAAACAGAATTATCAACTGGACCCTAGATCCACATTCGCACCTACGCAAACAGTGCAGAATGTACAACAAGCAACTACTCCTACTAAAACTGGACCTGCTAACTTTCAAGCTACTCAAATGTTTGATCAGGTACAGCAACAAAATATACAGGCAGCAAAACAAGATGATCTAAGAGATTTCGTAACAGCCCAACAAGAACAAGTTGACACTCAATCAACGGTACAGGGTCAGTTAGCATCTCTTACTGCTCAGTTTGATGGTGGTGAAATACCGTCATGGGCTGCACCATCTATACGTTTAGCTGAACAAAGACTAGCAGCACGAGGTATGGGTGCATCTACAATGGCAGGAGAAGCTATACTTAATGCTGCTATGGAAGCTGCTACACCTATAGCTGCTGCTGATGCTCAGACATTCGCTGCATTCCAACAAGCTAACTTAAATAACAGACAACAAGCAGAAGTGCTAAACTCACAACAGACATTACAACTAGATATACAGAACTTAAACAATGAACAACAGACTAGAGTATTTAATTCTCAGCAAAGAGTACAGGCTCTGTTTAATGATCAGTCAGCTATTAACTCATCCAAACAGTTTAATGCATCTAGTGAGCAACAGAATGACCAGTTCTTTGCAGGACTGTTTAATGAGACAAGTAAGTTCAATGCACAACAACAGAATGCTATAGCTCAGTTTAATGCTGGACAGACAAATACAATGGCTCAGTTTAATGCTAATCTAGAGAACCAGAGAGAGCAGTTTAACACTAAGAATAGTATACTCATAGATCAATCTAATGCTGTATGGCGTAGACAGATTAATACTCAGAATACTGCACTACAGAATGCTGCTAACCAAATGAATGTTATGAATAGATTTAACATGAGCCAAACTGCACTAAACAATCGTTGGCAACAGTTTAGAGATAATGAGTTCTGGGCTAGAACTACTGCTCGTGACAATGATCAATATGCTAAGAAAGTTGCTTATGCCTCATTTATTTATGGTAAGAATGCAGACGCTGCTTTCTCTAGTAAGGTAGGTGCTTTAGCATTTGATGTTGTATCAGGTCTAGGTCAGGAGTTTGGTGATGACTTAGTAGACGGTGTTAAAAGTTTCTTTAGTGACGGTGATACAGTTGATACCGATCCTTTTGATTTTGATATTGGTGGTGTAGGTGGTGGTAACGAATTAGATTTATTACTTGATTAGGAGACAATAGATGGTAGCTGATCCAACAAGCATGGCAGTAAGTCTAGGTTTTAAAGCACTAGGTAGTATATTTGGTAGTAAAGGCAAATCTAGAAAAGCAACTCCTGAAGATTATGCAAAACAAAGTTTATCTGCTAGTGGATTTAAAACTAGTTCTATAGGAATGAGCCAACCTAGTACAGGTAGAGGTTCTAAACCTACCCCTGCTAGTGCAGAAATGTATGATTATTATCAGATGGTAGCTAAAGCTAAGTTAGTTGCAGATAGACTAGATCCAGAAAAAGGAACACAAGTTGGAGAATACGGTGCTATTAAGCAGGGTTCGATAACGTAGGAGGTAGTAGAGTATGTTAAATGAATTTTTAGGAGATGGACCTATTCCAGGATCTTCTTTTACAGAAGAAGTTGGTACTGCTAAATGGCAGAAACCACCAAGGATAACCTTGCCTACTGAAGCCTTTCAACATTTTATAGATGTATTGGCTAAAGGAGATAACTACGACAGAATAGTATTTTGCATGGATGAAGGATTGCCAATAGAAGGTATTACTAATACTATAGTTAATAACATGACTGCTAGTGGTCTTATTAGTTATGATGTAGCTCTTTTACTAACACCAGAAATAGGTAGAGTATTAGAAGCCGTAGCTAAGAAAGCAGAGATAGACTATGTTATGGCTATTCCTCGTAAGGTAGATACTAGCTTTGTCGAAGCTCAGATCAAAAAGATAGAAGAAGAAGAGGGTCTTACTCCATCTGATTCAGAAGAAGAACCTGAAGAGGAAGAAGTAGAAGATGAGGAAGAACCAGAGCGTAAAGGTTTAATGGGAGCGTAGTATGTCATTTTTCAAAAGAGCAGTAGTAGGGGCATTAGAGCGTAGAGAAGAAGTAAGAGCAGCTAATGAAGTTAAATATGAATCTGATGTCGCTAAAGGTATAACTAAATTAGAAGAAGCTGAAAAAGAAATGAAGAAGAACAATCTAATTGTTCGTAATAGAAAAAAATTAATAGCTCCTATAGGCATAAATGTTTTTAACGAAACTGGTAAACAATTTGATGATCCTGTACTTTTAAATGTTCTTATGTCTTCTAAAGGAGATACAGCTTTAGCAACAGATACGTTAATTAGAATGGCTAAAAATCAATCCCCTACTCCTACAACTACTGTAACAGACGGTATGGAAGGTTTTGCTCAAGAGTCAACGTCTACAAGAGACTTGAGTGATATGTCTGGAGATACAACTAAAGCACTACAAGATGCTTCTAGTATGATTAGTACTACAAGCACTCAACTACCATCACAACAGAAAGCAATGATTACAGCAAAAGAAAGTGAAAGAACACAGAGATATGGTGGTGGTATCGCTGGTAATATAATGAATACTTTACTTGGAGGAGTATCTGGACCGTCTGTAAGAGAAGCAGTAAAAGAAAGATATTCTTCTATGTTTAGAACGCCTGAAGAAGGTGAACAGGCATATACTGATACTATGAATTATATGGAAGAAGTAAGAACTAAAGGAGAAGCATCAACCATTCCTGATTTACCTCCCAATGTATTAGCAGATGTTCAAAGGCAAGTTCGTAAAGCTAAAAAAGCAGAAATATTTGAAGCTAAGATTGGTGGTGTAATAGATGAAAGATTAAGAGAATTAAGAATGTTTATTGTAAATAAAGCTCCAAGCGCACAACAGCAACAGATTCAATCAATGCTTTCATCACTGGGGGGTAATTATAAAGCTCCAGACATAAATACATTACCAAAGGCAGTCCAGAATCAGATATCAGAATATATAGATATTAGAAGAGAAGCCATAAAAGGATCTACAGATGTTTTTAATACTACAGGTTTTAATTCAGTTTACGGTGCATCAAGTCACTTTTTAGACACAACAGTAGATGGAAAAAACCAGTTGGACATATATTTACGCAGAATGAAGAGAGCAGGAGGAGAGAGTACATCTAACCAAAGTAATACAAGTAATGCACCTAAAAAATCTTCTAGACCTACAAGAAAAATAGGAAATAAATTGAGGGATTTATCTGGCTCTACTGTTTTATCTAGTGACGAAATTTATAAAAGATATAATGTAGATAATATGGATGATTTTCACAAAAAATATCAAAATAGATTTGTGGGAGATATGCCTTCAATAGAAGCAGGTAAAAAAGTAGGTTATCTTAAAGTATATAATATAGAGGGTACTAAAATTGCAATAGGTAATGGCAATAGAACTATTAGACAATTACCTTAATAAAGAAAGTATATAAGTATGAAAAATTCTATGGATAATCTCAGCTACGATAAACTTCTACAAAATGAAGAGTTTATAAATAATACTCGTAGTGTACTGTACGATAGTTTTGGTGAGGATCATATTCTTAGTACTGATAAAGAGGTTGTAGACGCATTCTATGAAAATTTTAGAGAAGTCGATACTAACGTGGTTGACGCATATCAATTATGGAGTGCTACAAACGGTGATCTTGATGATGCTCAAAAAGACGAACTAAGACAATCTTACGAAATATATCGTGCATTACCTAGCTTTTGGGAAGATGATTCCGCTTCTAATGTTCAGGCATTTTGGGATTATGCCTCTGCTATTTTTACTGATCCTGCTACATATTTAGGAATAGCTACTGGTGGTATTGCTAGTGCTGCAACAAAAGCATCTGCATATGGTGCGGTAAGAGCAGGTCTACAAACATCCTTACAAGTAGGTCGTAAAGCTACTATTAACTCTGCTATGGCAGGTGTTGCTACAGATACTGTAACCAGTGTTTTAACGGATGCAGAAATACAAGGCGTGGAAAGAAGAATAAATTATAGAGAGGATGGTTATGATTTTGGTCAGGCAGCATTAGCTGCTGCCGCTGCTATTGTTCCTGGAGCAGCTATAGGTCTTACAGGTAGAGGGTTAAAGGCTTTAAGTAAATCTGATGATATGTTACAAAGTGTAGCAGATGGTAAGGCAATTTATCTAGAAAGTTCAGAAGCAGGTAAAGCATTCTTAGAAGGAAGAGTAGTTGAAGGTAGCTTTGTTCAAGTTAATGACAGAAATATATTAAAAGGTGATGCAGTAGATCGTATGGCTTATGTAGATAGTATTAATACAGATAAAAATACTTATACTGTTAATGTGGGATTTGATGAGTTAGGTGATGCTGTAACTAAAGAAGTAAACATAGATAAAGTAAAACTAGTTGATCCTTTTGATTCTAAAGTTACTATGAAAATAGAAAGGCAAATTCAAGGTGCTGCTAAAATATATAACACTGAGAGAGCGCAATTAGGTTATAAAGACTTTCAAAAAGAAATGAAAGAAGTCTTAGAAGCAAGAGGAGTTACTAAAAAAGAATTAGAAGAATTAGATCAAGGTGTTGAATTTGTATTGTCAGAATCAGCAGTAAAAAAAGTAAACGCAGCCTTTTTAGATATTATACAAGATTCTGGTATATCTTATAACCCTAATAAAGCAATATCCGTTATGGTAGAGGATGTTTTAGCTAATCAACCTAAAGGATTTAATGCTACTGACTTTGTAAAAATACTAGATTCTCATGGTGTTAGTAATATAGAAATGTTAGGCGTGATGATGGGTGAAACATTATCAAAAGCCTATAGAGGTACAGTATATAAATCTGCATCTACATTAGGTAAGTTAAGTGGGTTAAGTAAGAAAGCGAGAAAACTAGCTATAGAAAAAGAGTTAGATGTAACTTTTGGAGGAAACTTTCAAAAACTTACAGGTAAAATGCGTACAGAAGCTCAGTTTAGAGGTATAAAAGACGGTAGACAATACGCCGAAGAGGTATTGGGAACAACTGAACTTAGTAAGGAAACAGAAGCGTATTACACTGCTTTACTTGCAGAACGAAACAATATAGATAAAATGATTAAATTGCATGGCCCTACTGCACATAGAGGTGATCAGTGGAACAGAATGATTAGATTGGGTATGATTGCCCAACCTGCAACAACTATTCGTAATGCTATGGGTGGTTTAATTAGATCTCCAATGGATGCTACTACAAGAACTTTTGATAATATAATAACTATGGGTATGTCAAAAATTACAGGAAATACTATTCGTCCTGTTAATCTTTCTGATGGTTTTGAGCATTTAACTTCTTTATTATCTCCTCAAGAGTATAATGAAATGGCTAAGTTAATAATGTCTAAGAAACCTTTAGCTGCTGAGTTAATAAAAGGTCCAGAAGGTTACTTGCAAACTGCTAAGATAGCTCAGACTATGAACGGAGATAAAGGTGGATTTGTAAATAAAGTATTAGGCTATGGATTTGACCCTTTGGAACGTGGTTTAATTCATGCAAACGTACTAAATAGTGTGCAAGACAAATATATGAAGTCTCAATCTTTTATAGTAGGATTAAGACAATCTATGCTAAGAGAAAATTTAGATCTTGATGATTTTATAAGGACAGGTAAAATACAAGATATTGATGATCGTTTTATAGCAGACGGTATGCAATGGGCTTTTGAATATAACTACCAAGCTAACATTAGAGGTGATACAGCTTTAACTAGATTTGCTGTAGAAACAATCAACAAACTATCTAATGTTCCTTATGCAGGATCTGCACTAGCACCTTTTCCTAAATTTATGATAAATAGTATGAAATTTATGTACGAACATTCTCCTGTAGGTTTACCTGAATCTATCGCAAAAATGAAAAGAGGGTTTGGAAAAGAAGGTAATCAGTTTTTACAACAAGAAGGAATAAAAGCTCTTAGTAGACAGGCAAGTGGAGCATCTTTATTGTTAATGGCATATGCTATAAGAACATCTGAACTCGGTGGTGATCTTTGGCATGACCTAATGGATGATACAAATAACGCACAAGATGTTAGTACTTGGTATCCTCTAGCTCCTGCTTTATGGTTTGCTGATGGTATAGTTCAATTTGGTGAGCAACTAGATGGAAAAAGCAACATGGGAGATTTTAAAGAGGCTTGGCTTTTAGACACCATGAAAGCACTAGGTGGACCCTCTAGTAGATCTGGAATATGGAAAGAGATTGATAAAAATTTTCTAGAAGGTATTATATCTGGAGATGCTAATAGTAAAGAAGAATTACTAAATGGTATGGGTAGAGCTATGGGAACTATATTTGGTGCGTTAGCTACGCCATTAAAGTTAGGCTCTGAAATACTAGCAGAAACAAATGCTTTTGGATTTGATGATATGGCTAGAGTACTACACGATGCTAGAAGTAGCCAAGGATTTAAAGATAATTTTTTAGATGCAATTTTTAAAAATGTTCCTTATGGATACTCAATGTTAAAAAGCCCTTATAGTGGAGTAAAAAGACAGAAAGATGGCACATACTTGTTTGAAGAAAACATAGAGTATTCAAGAGATATAAAAACAGGACAAACAACCGTACCAAGAACTAGATATTCTGTTCTTAATCCAGAACCTTTAACTAATGTTTCTCCTTTAGGAAAACAAGTTTCTGGTGGGTTTAGAAAAAGAAGAAGAAATAAGGTAGAAAAAGAATTTGAAAGACTAGGACTTGCAGAATGGAGACTGTTTAAAAGATCAAATATACCTGAGTACGATAATAAGTTAGCAGAGCTAACTGGAGTTTTTGCTCAAAGATTATTACAGGATCATATGACAACCGATAAATATTTAAATCAAAATGATTCTGGTAAAAGGGAGTCAATTAAAGGAGCATTAAGTGATGCAAAAAATATGGTTGCACTATCCTTTAATTCTCTTTTTCATTTAGGAATGTTAGGTACACTAGATAAACAAAAGAAAAGACCTAGAAATGATGGCGTAAGATGGATGCAAAAAAATGGAGTTCTTCCTAATTTTGAAAATGAAAGAGCAGAGTTTATAAGTAACTTTGAATTTACAAAAGATGAAACTGAGTTACTAGTAAATCTAACTAAAATATTTAGTTCTAAAAATGCTATGAGATAAATGGAGTATGACATAATGCAATCACTGGACAGTATATCTCTAGATCTTACTAATGCTTTAGTACCACTAATAGCAATATTCCTTAGTTTAGGGCTTGGTTTTTTTATTAAGGATCTAATAACAAACTTTATTACTGGTATTAGATTTAAATTTGATGGTAGTTTTAATGAGGGTGACAAATGTATCGTAGATGGAGATCGGGCCGTACTAGTTAAAGTAGGTATATACGAGAGTGTATTTGCTATAACTAATGGTCGAGGCCATGTATGGAGATATGTACCTAATGAGAGAATTAAGTTTCTCAAGATAGAAAAGATAATAGAGGAGCCTAAAGAATGATTACTATACTAGGATCATTAATTGGATTTGCTGGATCAGCTTTACCTAAAGTGTTCGACATGGTTAATGATTGGCAAGATCGTAAGCATGAGTTAGCTATGATGGACAGACAACTAGAAGCATCTAAGCTACAACACGTTCAGAAGATTGAAGCACTAAATATAGAAGCTGATATCAGTGAGACTAAGGCAATATACAAACACGATCAGTCATTAAAGACTACAGGATTTATGTCTGCTCTAAGAGCATCAGTTAGACCAGTTATAACATATCTATTTTTTACTTTATTTGCAGTAATAAAAGGTACAGCTATGTACGGTTTAATCTATACAGATGGAGTTGTGTGGGAAATGGCTATACAAACACTGTGGGATGAAGAAACTCAAGGAATATTTGCTGCTATTATTTCATTCTGGTTTGGAAGTAGAGCCTTACAAAGATCTAGGAGCAGTTCGTAATGGCAATCAAAAAAGGTAAGGAAACATTCTCTGGTTATAATAAACCCAAGAGAACACCAAGTCATCCTAAGAAATCTCATGCCGTACTAGCTAAAGAAGGTACTAAGGTAAAGCTAATACGGTTTGGTCAGCAAGGAGTTAAAACTGCTGGTAAACCTAAGAAGGGAGAATCGTCAAGACAAACAGCTAGAAGAAAATCATTTAAAGCTAGACATGGCAAGAACATAGCCAAGGGTAAAATGTCAGCAGCGTATTGGGCTAACAAAGTAAAATGGTAATATGGGATACTATAAATATTATTATATGCAAAGGAGGTATTTAGTGAATAAGCCTAAATTTGATTCTACAGGATCATTAATAAAAGATGAAGGTGAAAAAGTATTGATTGAAGATAACTGGATTAAAGTAAAACCAGTAGATAAAGAGAAGTTAAATAGTTTGCAAGACAGATATCTAAAAAATAAAGAGTTCTGGAGAAACAGACAATGATCAGTGGAAAAGTATTTTATGGGGGAGCTAATAATATCATGGTAAATAAAACAGAAGAAGATAATAATACTAATAAGCAATGCAGTTGTGACAGTTGTATTGAGTGTAACTGTGATCCAAAGGTTTGCAGATGTGGTTGTCATAAAGAGGAGGAATAGATAATGAAAGGTGTAAAACATTACTTTAAAAATGGTAAAGAGTATAAGGGTGGTACACACAAGATGCCTAATGGGTCTACTCATAGTGGTAAAACACATACTAAGACTAGTAAACCAGTAGTTCATTTTAAAGATTTATCTAAAACTGTACAGGCTAGAATAAAGAAAACTAAAAAATGAGAAATATGACTGATGAGGGTCTTGACCTGATTAAGTTGTACGAGGGGTATAGTTCATCCCCTTATCTGTGTCCTGCCCAACATTGGACAATCGGATATGGGGCTATCTGGGGTTTAGATGGTAAAAGAGTAACAGAAGATCATCCTGATATAAATAAAGATCAAGCTGACCAATTACTAAGAAGAGATGTAAGGAAGTCACAAGTAGCAGTATTACGACTAATAAAAGTACCTTTAGAGGATGGACAGTTTGATTCGCTATGTTCATTCGTATTTAATTTAGGTAGTGGTTCTCTACAAAGCAGTACTCTAAGACGCAAAATAAATAGGGGAGATTATATTGGTGCAGCAGATGAATTTCCACGTTGGGTATTTGCAGGGGGAAGAAAGTTAAAAGGATTAATAAAGCGAAGAAATCAGGAGCGATTAATGTTTATAGGAGGATAACTTGGCAGCAAAGAAAAAATCTAAAAGTAAGGTAAATGAAGCAGGTAACTATACAAAACCTGCACTAAGAAAGAGAATATTTAGTCGTATTAAGGCAGGTAGTAAAGGCGGTGCTAGTGGACAATGGTCAGCAAGAAAAGCTCAAATGTTAGCATCTGCTTATAAAAAAGCAGGAGGAGGGTATAGAGGATAATGGCCCTAAAGAAATCTCAAAGAAGTCTTAAAAACTGGACTAGACAGAAGTGGAGAACCAAATCAGGTAAACCATCTACCCAAGGACCAAAGGCTACTGGAGAAAGATACTTACCTTCAGCAGCTATAAAATCTATGAGTTCTGCTGAGTATGCTGCTACTACTAGGAAGAAGAGAAGAGATACCAAGAAAGGTAAGCAATTTTCCAAACAACCCAAAAGAATTGCTAAAAAGACTAAAAATTATAGACGTTAGAAAAAAATGACCCTCTAGGATGAGGCAGAGAGGGTCTTAGAGATAGTCTTAGGTAGGTAGTGTCCAGATTATACCTACATCGACTGTAGCATAGCTTAAAATGCTTTATATGGGATTTAGCCTATTTTTACCATTTAAATGCCTTAATTGACTCCTTATTATCTATAATTTCACCAGTAAACCCTGCATCTACTAAACACATAGATTGTGTATCACTTGATTTAACTATTGCTGCGGTCCATGTTTGGGTATCAGTATTCAAATGTATAAAAGTTACATGACCTCTAGCTGATATTCCACGAAATATTAACTTTTCTTTATGACCATCTGCGATAACCCTCTTAAAATTCTCTATACTTCTACACCCAAGTTCTTGAGCTTGTTTTGTTTCTGCATTAACACCAGTAAATACTAATGCTATTGCTACAAATAATAATCCAAATAGTCCTAGCTTTGTTCTTACGTTCATAGTATCTCCTATCACACTAAAAATGTTCGTTTAAGATGATCTTCAACATATTGTATTGCTCTTTTTAATGTAGGTACATCATCATCCATACCTCCTAAAGCTCTGTTGCATTTATGACACAACCAACCTCTAAACGTATCTGTGTCATGACAATGATCTAGTACCCAAGATCCGTTTTTAGTATTACCTCTACCTTTAACGTGTTCAGCATCTCCATTACAAATAGGACAAGTATATCCTTCTGGAGGCATACCATGTTCTAGTCGTAACTTATTTCTTATTTTAGTTAATTCATTGTTACAAGGTTTGCACTCAGGTCTTAAATAGTTAGCACCTGAACTAAAGGTAAAGGAGGATAAAGGTAGATATGTATTACATTTTATACATACCTTACCTTCACCTGCCCCTAAGTCTTCATTCTCAGAACAAGTCTCTTCAAATAGACTATACTGCATTTCTATTAATCCTTTTAAGATTAATAAAGTACCCTTTGTTATATCCACGTTCCCACTCTTTATATCGAGAAGTTCCGTAAACATAAGGGTTAATGAAGTTCTCTTGGAACCCCACTACACCCTCCTTATATATTTTCTTCAGAGGATAAAAATCCCCACTAAAGAATCTTTTTCTTTTAAACGCCACAAACACCTCCTGAGTTAGTGATTTCGCAAATGTCATGTGTCTCAACGTGTTCATCAAACTCTGTTCCTAGTTTATCAACAGCTTCTGAATAAGGTACTACCGATAGTGGTTGCCCACCTCTGCACCCATCAGGGTATGCTGTAAATCCTCGTAACCTATGAGCATAGGAAGCTAGAGTATCAGAAAAGTTTTTTACTGTATCTTCATTGTTATTTTTAGATCCCCAAGCAGGTAGATTAATAGTAGAACTAATGGACATATCAACGTAGTCTTGTACATCAGCTTGGAATTTAATCCTTCTCTCATAATCTTCTGCTAGGTCCAGTGCAGATTCAATACTCTCTGGATCTACACCGTAAAGATCTATTAACTCTTGTGCTGCTGAGTCTACAACGTATTGATATTTCCAACGAGTACCACCAGTTAGATATCTACGTTTGTATGCTACAGCGAATATAGGTTCTATGCCAGAAGAAGTACCACTAAGAATACTAATAGACCCAGTTGGAGCAATAGCACGGTTTGCCACTGGCCTAGATATGGATAATTCGTCTGCAAATTCTCTAGAAACTTTGTCGCTGATTCCTTTATATACAGATAACCATCTGTGAAGATTTGTGGTAACTTCATATTTCTCTCCTTGTTTAATTAACCACTCGTGCATACCCATCAGGCCAAGACCTAACCTTCTGTTTTTCTCTCTTACTTGATAAACTTTCTGGTAAGGTAACTCAGCCCTCAAAGTACCACATATTAAAAATTTAGTAGCTAGTTCGACTACATGGGCCAATTCCCATAACGAGTCAATACGCCCAAGATTGATACTGCCCAAATTGCACACATCACTGTCATCAGAGCTACATACTTCAGTACAGGCGTTTCGTAAAGTTTCATTTTCGTTCTCCATAAAGTTAAAGCTAAATCCTGGTTCAGCAGAACGAAGTGCCTGTTTGACATTACTCAAGAACACTTCACCAACATCACCAGTGTTCCAGTAATTTACAAGCCAATCTGTATCATAGTTTACACTTATATTAGTCATATCAAGAGGGGCGCGAAAGTTAAAGTCTTGCTCTTTGATTTGTTTAAATGTAAAACCTGTAGTACCTACTGGCATTGTATCCCAATCCTTTGCTGTTAAAAAGCTAGGGATATCATTGTGCTTCCAGTTTAAGGAAGCGTACATGGCAGATCTACGAGATCCACCCTGCATCACGTTGGCTCCAATAGAATTAATCATCTGCATCTTAGGAATAGGACCAGACGCTAATCCACCAGAACCTCCAAGAGAACGTCCTGATTCTCTGTAAGTAGAATAGTCAATGCCTATCCCACCACCAGTCATCAAACATGACTCAGCTTTCCAACTAAGGTTAGCCCAATCTTCTCTTGTATCTTCTTCTGCTGACAATAGAAAGCAGTTATTGTAAAATCTCTTATCTCTTCCTGCATAGTATAAGTATCGACCACCAGGAACGAATTTGAGATCTGTTATATACTCTTGTAGTTGTTTGCGTTCTTCTTTACGCATTAAGGCTTCTTCACCTGAACGTAGATTACCACATACATCTTCTACAAGTACTCTAGACAACTGTTCCCAAGTATCACAACCTGTATGCGAATACTTTAAATTAAAGATGTCTTCTGAAAATTTAGAACGAAACATTGGGTTCATGTTAGATTTAAAACTACTCATTTGTTATTTCTACCTCTTCAATAATAATTTCAAAACCCTCAAAGTAATCTTCAAGAACTGTTTTAACATCTTTAGGTAAGGTCTGAAGAAGACCGTCAACCCCATCTACAGGGACATAATGACTATCTTCTTCTACCTTTACCTTTGCAGTTAAAGTTAAGTTAAACATTACAACCTAAACGACCGATGTAAAACAGTAGCCCTACTAAAACCACTATCTATTCTAGCTTGAGATAGTTTCTTAGCTGCTTCAACCATACTTTTTTCTGCATCTTTATAAACTATTTGAGCAGCTTCATATGCATCTTGAGCATCGTATACATCTTTATACTTTAATTGATTTAATTCCTGTTGTTTGACTTTGATCTCTTCTTCAAGATCTTTAACTAGACTAGCTTCCATAGTTTACTCCTTTCTCAATTAAATCCGACAAGTCGGGTTGTTTATGGTCAGCAGGTTTAACCAACTTACCATCCTCTCTAAAATGACCTTTTTGTACTTTGGTCATATTGTTATGGTGTACTCTTAAAAATGCTTCTGGTAAAAACTTTAACTCCTTATACCGTGAAGCAAAACCAAATACAACATATAATAGATCACACATTTCTTTCATAAGTTTTTCTGGATTAACTTTATCAGCATCAATTTCATCAACAAGTTCTTGAAACTCTTCTTCAATTAATCCTTGACACAAGTCAAGTCTATCAAAGTTTTCCTTACTTACTTCTGTTAAAGAATTACCTCTATTTTGGAGGTGGACTTTATCATATATTGCTGCATTTGTCAAGCGATTTGTTACTTCATCTTGAAAATTTTCTAAAGAACCTAGATAGTCTGCTTGTAATTCCAAAGGTATCATTCCTCCTGTAGTAAGTTTATCTGCCACACTCTCATTATGTATATAACCATTTAAATTTTCTGTAAGTGACACCATATTAACCTTCCTTTCTTGTTGGTTTTCTTCCCCTAGCTTGATCTAAAAGATCTTGCACATCTGGAGTATTTTTATAACGATTTAAAGCAACTTCTGATATTAATCTATCTAGATACCACTTAGCTTTTTGTAAATCTTCTTCAGGCTTACCTTTGTAATTAAAACGCCAAAGGTATTTCATTATATTTCCTTTTAAGTAATCCTTAAAGTTATCTCCTGTAGTTGCTTTAATTGCATCAATACACTCTACTCCATGTTGATTGTAGTGTGGAGGGTGATTAACCATATCTTTCATATTATCTCCTAATGCTTTGTTGGTGGTAGTTTAGTATTTAAATAAATAACATTTCCCTTTACTTCTATTTCACTAGGTTCTACAGCTTCTTCTACTGCATGACCTATTATATCTTGAACCATTTCCATTACAGCAGAACCAATGTCCTTTATCATTTCATGCTCTGTACTGTTTTTAACTGATGGTGATGCGAAGTCACCACAAGTTATTTGTATTTCTACACCATCATGAGTAACTAATATCATAAGACTACAATCAGGTATATTAGCTATATGATTTATTTTTTGCTTATCTGACATGACATCTCCAAAAAGTCTTTAGCGTAAACAAGTGCTAGTGGTTCTTTGCGATTAGCTTTGATGATCACTAACGGTTTAGTATTCTTTGTAACATGACTTTCAGCTTGAGACATAATATCATATACAGCAAACTTTGCTCTAGATTTACACTCAACAGCCCAAGGCCATTTCTTTCTGGCAAGAGGAGATAAACTAATATCAGGGCCATTCACACCCATCGGAGTAGACTTGACATCATCATCTTCTACACCTTTTAGTTTAGATAGTAGTATATCTCTTACCCATTGTTGTAATAACCTTCCTTTATTTTTAGCTGATGCGGGTTTCATATCTGTTAGCCATTTGCGTATAGTACTCATAGTTACCTGCTTTAGATACAGGGTTCTTAACATACTTTAAACCCTTCCAACATGAGAACTTATAGTCACAAAATGTACATGGCATCTGTAGTTTACGATTACCAGTAGATTTCTTATAATAAGTTTCCAAAGTATCATCATAAAGCCTCTCAAAATGAGCCTCTTCAGTAGTTTTAGAGATCTGTAGTGCTTTTTGTTCAATCAAATCAATGTAGTGATCTTGATCTTCAGGATCAGCCTCAATTACTTTCATTTGACCTGTACCTTTATTAACTACGATCCAACCTCCTGCTTTTACACCTTCTGCCTTAGCATAGCCAAACAACTGACAGCAATAACCAAAGTCATCTTGCCTTTTTAGTTGTTCGTAGGAAGCAAATCGTTTGTCATAAGACCATGAACTTGCACTCTTAATATCCCATACACTCTTATCCTCTAATTGTATAACTAAATCCAATTCACCATACATATCACCTGACTTAGTTGGAAGTTTAACTTTTTTGTTCATATCAGTAATCTTTATACCTGCTGATAACAATAAAGCAACAGCTAGAACTTCAGTCATATCACCATAAGCCATCATGATCTTGAAGTGATCTGGCTTTGGTGCTTCTTTCCAACCAAGTTTAGATGCCTGTAGCTGACACATAGGTTTACCAATCTGAGACATAGACGGTAAACCATTACTACTACCTAGCTTCTTGTAGTTAAACCTAGATAACTTTTCGTTGAACATCTGACTAGCTTCATAGATGACACTACGAGGTATCTCTGGAGTTCCTGCAAGAAATAGGTCTAGTTTAGATTGAAGATCAGTCATCTTCTTGAGCAGGAAGTATGTCTATAAATTCAGAACCAAGATTAATATTTTCTCTCATTCGTTCAACTACAGATTCATTTTCCTTTTTGATGACTTCTTGAAATACTGCTAGGTTATCCTTGTCATCTTGACTGATATCAATCTTAGCATCTAGCAAAGGCTTGTACTTCAAAACAAACCACTGATTAGATCCTCGCTTCTCAACACCATAAGAGAGTTCTAGATTGTAGTTGAAGTGTTGCCTATTCTGTTTAGCAAGTTCTCCTACAACCTTACCAATCTCATAGAAGTTAGATGGGCCAAGACGCATACGGAATGGTACAGGATCAAACTCAACTGGATCAGAACCTGCCTTGACTGCATCAGTCATGGTCATCATACCAAACAAATGTCTATACAATTTAACCTTACTGGCTCTTGCATAGGCAACTGGGTCTTCTGCCTTTAACTTCTCACGTTGTCTGGAAGGTATCCAACCACACTTGTTACCACCTTGCCAATCTAACGCTTTGTCACCAAACCTGACAAAGTGCTGAGACATATTAGTATACTCTTCCTCATCACTATCGAATACAGAAGTCTGCATAGTAGTAGCAAACACTCGTACCGATACGTTCTTACCGAACACTGTACTGTGATCAGGATGCTCCAATCGTATTGATGGAACAGGTACACTAGCCATATCATCCCCAAAGAATGCATCCCTGTTTATAGATGCTCTTGGAATTACTGGCCCTGTATCTTCTGGAACAACAAACAAATCTGTTGATTCCGTAAAGTCTAATTCGACTAATGACATATTATTCTCCTTTCAAAGTAGACTGATTGTATAACACATACTTTCGTAATTGTCAAGCACAATCTTGCTGTTCCATCCAGTTTTTTCCAATAGACATTTCAACTTCCAAAGGAATAAATTTATCTAGACCAAATCGCTTTTCAGCTTCATCTTGTGCTTTAACTAAACATATACTGGCAACCTGTTTGACTTCTTCAATCTCATCAGGATGACAATCTACTACAACAGAATCGTGTACCGTATTGATAACTAGGCTTTTTAAATTACGTTCTCTTAGCTGTTTGTGTAACATAATTACGCCAAGAGGAACTATATCAGCAGTAGCTACCGACTGAACAGGGTAATTGACTATCTGTGTCTTAACAGATGCTTTCCCTTGTTTAGTACGATATACATTAGGGAACTTAAACTGCCTACCTGTAGCAGTAGTAATAGTTTCATTTTGAATAGCTTCATCTTGCAGTCTTTCATGCCAGTTGAATACTCCTGAGTATTTTCCAAAGAACTCTTGGAAGTATACTCTTTGTGCGAATGTACCCTGCGTTCCTCCGTAAAGAGGTCTGAACGTAGATGCCTTGGCAGCTCCTCTATCTGTTGGTTCACCGTTTTCAGTGAGTACTTTTGCCGTGTAAGAATGGACATCGAACCCCTCCTCTACTTCCTTTTTAATTGTCTCATCCTTGGCTAGGATACCTGCTATCCTAAACTCTAGCTGAGAATAATCTACCTCAAGCAACTGTCCATCCTTAAATCTACTCACAAACGCTTTTCTAACAGGAAATAACTTTCCTTTGGGCATATTCTGTAAATTAGGGTTACTACTACTTAATCTACCTGTAGCAGTAGTACACTGATTAAAGTTGGCATGAAGTATATTATCTGTACTATTAACCATGTTCTTAAATATTCCTTCTATAAAAGAACTTCTGTATGTATCAATAGCAGATAATCTTATTAGAGAGTTAAGAAACTTCTTGACTTCTGTATTACTCTGTCCTCTCTCTAGTTCTACGAGTGTATGTTTGTCTGTCTTAAATCCTCCTGCTGATGCCAGAGCAACTGTAGGATTAACCTTTAGTCCTGCTATATCTCCTAACTCCTTGTAGATAAAACCAGTACCCTCACACTGCACACACTTAGTTGTATTCTTATATGGTGTACCATCCTTCTTATATTTCTGTATAACTCCCTTTCCATTACAAAACAAACAGCGTTTAGCTTGGGTCTTGAACGTGGGAATAAAACATTCATCGATACATCTAACGAAACCTGACTCCATCATTTTAGGTCTGCGTTTTGGTTTTCCTCTGGCATCTATTCCAATGTTCATAACATCACGCCAAGTCTTTTTGTCTTTTAACTTGTATGAATAAATAACCTGAGACAACTGCTCTGGTGAACTGAGATTGATTGGTGTGTCACCTACCAGTTTCTTAACTGTACTATTAAGATACTCAGTCAACTCTGCCTGTTCTACTTGGTAGTCATGGTCAACCTTATGCATCTCAGCAGTATCAATAGCCATACCTGCTCGTTCTATATCAGTGAGGACATCACAGAACTCACACATAAGATCTCGTATTGGTATCAACGACTTGTTAGAGTTCTTCTTGAACAATGCTTCTTGTCTTTCAAATACTTCAGCAGTAGCTACAATATCATAGTAAAGATAAGTAGTTTGATCTTCTTTAGACATATCACTGTAGTTCAAACCTTGCTTGAATGCATCGGCAAGTGAGTCATCTTTACGAGTAACATCATACTTCTCTGCTAATGCTTTCAAACTTAACTTATCTCTTATACCTTTGTTAAGTATATACTCGTTAATCATAGTATCAATAATCTTTGATCGACAGTCTATACCTACCTCACGCAACCAAGCCACATCAAACTTAGCGTTATGGGCAACCACATAAGTAGCATCTTTAAGTACATCTTTAAACATAGCCCAGTCAGTTGAAGATGCATCAGCAGTTCTAACTATATATACAGTCTCCTCATCATCCTCGTACATCAAAGATCCATCTAAATTTCTAATAGTATAACCAATAGCAGCTAATGTATTCTCTTTGTTGTATGGAGAAGGGTCTTTACGATCTCCTCCTAAATCAACTTCTAAGTCTACGATTATTGCATAATCTTTCATATTATTCTCCTGCAAATAGCATTATTAAAACTGTTATAAAACATATTCCTATTATGTATGCGTGATTAAGTAAATCCATTTAATATCCTCACTTATAAAATATATGATCACCTATTTGTCTTACTCTTATCTTATACTTTGCCCACCAAGGGTTTACCTTTGTGCTATGGTAGTACATAGATCCTTTTACCACATCTTTCAGTCCATGTAAAGTCTTTTCTGCAACATCTACTGAATTTAAATATGCAGTCATATCTTTAGGTCTGTCACTTAATCCATCACAGTACCAACTGAACTGGCATCTATGTCTAATAGGATAATTAATAGACCATGAGTATGTTGGGCCTTGCATTACCACTTCACAGATACTGTTAGGATATTTTTTACTCTTTACTCTTTCCATTACCACTTGAGCTACAGCTACCTGACCTTCTATCGGTTGATCTCTAGCTTCATGATATATATTAAGTGCTAAACAAGCTAATCCTTCAAGCATATTATACCTCCTAGATAGTGTATCCCCCCGAAGGGGAATACTTCAATATCACATAATAATCAGTTTGTCAAGTTATTAATCAATATATCTAGATATTTCTGGTTTAATCACAGTAGTACAAGTACCATGCTTACCACCTAGCTTATTCTTACTGACATAGATATGCCTGAGTCCGTTGTCTGAACCACCTTCCTCAGTCTCTTTACCTATACCAATAATAAGATCTGCTTCAGCAGCTTTACCTACCCTTGCTCCTGCCATTTGAGTGAAGCGTAGCACAGTTCTGCCATCTGCTTCAGCATTAGCCTGAGACACACCAATGATTGCACACTGATGCTTCTTGGATAATGTCCTAGCAGTACGATAGATCTCACCCAAACGTATATCGTCCCTAGCATGAGTACCTCCGACTTGCATCTTGTCTAGCTGATCAATGCCTAATACATCAGGCTTGTGCTTTGCCAGTAACTGATCCAGTTCCTCCATCGAGGACACCTCATCAGTGTTCAAGAACACACACTGACTAGAGTATACATCCCATTGATTGTGTGCAGTAATAGTATCATTAGCAATCTCTTTGTCAGTCATGCCAGTGAACGAACTAACTGCTCTCAATGCAGTACGCTCAACAGGTTCCTCATTACCTAGTATCATTACCTTTGCACCTTGGTTCAAAAAACCATCTGGCCCAAACAATGTAGATATCAGGAACGCAGTTTTGCCAGTTTCGACAAGAGCAAAGACAGCAGAGAAGGTCGAGGGGCCAATACCTGCACAGATTTCTTTGAGTCCTTTGAGGTTCCATTTGTATTTGGATACATCTTTAGTAGAGTGGAGTAAAGATGCCACGTCATGTTTAATCTCCTGTATAGTTTCCTTGGGCATGAAGTTCTGTTCATACTTACCCAATAACTCATTAACCTTGGTCAGGTCATTCACCTTATTGTCCATCATCTTGATACCAAGATCAGCTAACTGTCTACCAAAGTAAACTTTAAACTGATCTCTGAGAACATCTTCTGCAACATCCTCACCAATATCATTAGACAATGTTCTGGTCAGCATCATCATAGCTTGTTTCTGGCTACTTGTCATAGTCCTAAACTCACTAAACAATACCTGTTCTACTTCGGCAGGAGTTAAGTCACGCCCATATCTTGCATGACCTAACTCAATGCTACGCCAGATCTTCTTGGCTTCATTCTCAAAGAAGTCCATTGCGATCAAGTGTCTGTTCTTCTCATAGAAGTTATGAGATAGAAATAGTCCTAATAAATCATTAGACATATTCGTTTGTATCCTTTCTTTGTGCAACACATATTGTATCGTTATGCGCTCCACCATGAGTTACCAATAGTATTTCTTCATAGTTACCAAACTTCTTACCAACTCCCATAGAGTTCCATCCGAATGATAACACAAGACCACCAGACTTGACAAGAGGTCTGATACGATCTTTTATTTTAGTATAGAACGTACTCTGTGTATCTTGTTGTGTAGTCTTTATACCACTAGCACTGTAGCACTCACTGATCTGTCTTGGACTGTATGGTGGATCATACAACACAACATCAGCTTGTATTCCTGAATCCAATAACATATCCAGAAACTCGTCAGCTTTCATATGATACTGAGCATCTGTAATTGTATTTATATCATTAGTTATTGTACCATACTTACTATCTCTGGCAAAAGGATCTACAATAATTGGTTTATTTATTTCAGTATCTTTATCAAGACAATAATCATAATAAGCACCATGATGATGTTCACTGTATATCGTATCAATCCAGCGTTCAACAAAATCTTTAACAGGTTTCATGCTAAAAGTTTGACTGTTAGGCATGGAAAAGGCTCTATTGTATTTAGTCATTATAATACTCCTTCTGGTTTTTCTTTAGGGTCAACATCAAGTAATCTTACTTCACATTTAGTAAATTGTCCAATTCTATTTTTCATTTGTATTGCCTTGGCAGATGCATCTCTATCTAGACATACCACAACACTTGGATAGTTTGCTACAATATCAAGTATCTGATCAGATAAATTTGTACCTAGCAATGCAAGTCCAGTACCATACTGTGATACAGCTACGGCAGATGCACAATCTTCAACGACATAACAAGTCTCACTATTACCACAAATAAAAGGTAATCCTGATTTACCATATCTATGCCATTTACTCCATGATCTTCCTAGTGTTCTACCGACAGCATCAACCACCTTATTCCTCCAAATAGTAGGAACATCAAAGTTAGATGGTTGTGCCATGAAGATTGGAAATACTGCTCTGTCTAATTTAACATCATAATATAGCTGTACTTTATTAGTATCAATATTATTCTCATTACAATATTTAATCATCTTCTTTGGGAAATAGATAGAGAAATGTTCTGGTATATCGAACTCATATTTATTTGGCTCAGCAGCAATGAT
>Ga0209645_1000383_pt1 | contig 23323 bp, 29 predicted proteins | sample ETNvirenome_6_30_FD_184070 | JGI IMG/M metagenome (GOLD analysis project Ga0209645, IMG submission 184070) | Marine viral communities from the Pacific Ocean - ETNP_6_30 (SPAdes) (version 2) | ecosystem: Environmental > Aquatic > Marine > Oceanic | place: Pacific Ocean | collected 2013-06-19
TACTATTATTTATCAAACTGATGATACTTCAGAACATCATATTATTGATGGAAAAGTATTATCTGAAGAAGAAAAAGATTTAGTATTTTTAGGTGATTTTAATAAAGGAGATATTTTTATTCTTGATTCTGATGATGATATAGATGAGTGGGAAGAAATGACTGGAATTTATGAAGAAGAAGAATTTAAAGAATTATCTGAAGATTTAGGATTGTCTAACTATTTTACTTTTGAATAATATGAAGAAGTCAGAAATAATAAAAATATTGGAAATGAATATTGAGATATTAAAATCTTCAGATATTCCGGAAGAAGTAAATGTATTTCATACTCTTGATACAGGAGGATATAGTGGAGATTGTAATGAGATATATGATTTTGATATGGGATTTTCTTTTGATAAAGAAGAAAAAGTAGTGTTTTTAGAATATTATGGAGATGAAAATCCTGGGTCTAGAGGAGTTGTATAATTGAATAATAATTCGTATATTTAGCTTATGATAAAAATAAGACCACCTGTTGATAAAAATAAGTATAAAGAGATTCCGAAAGGATTGAGTGAGTATGAAAGAAATAAAGTTTCTAATACTCCTACTCATTTTACTTTAGAATTGATAAAAGAAGGTAGATATAAGGGTTTTGATAAAGTTACTTACTATAGGGAAAATCTATTAGAAAAAGTTGCTAGAAAGGTAGAAAGTTCTTATATTTAGATATAATTAAAAAAAATAAAGGTTATGACAAAAATTGAAATTATCAAAAAAGCTATTATCTCGAATGAAGAGAAGATAGCTGAACTTAAGACTAAAAGACGTAAAGTAGAGGAATCTAAAACTGATGCTCTTTCCAGAATGTATATGAAATATTTTGGAGAGTGTTTAGTTGATGATGATACGATTGAAGTATCTGATACTTACTGCTACTTTAAGAGATTCAATTCTGATTACAATTATCATAAGGAACTAATATCTATTTCAGTCCGTCCTAAAAGCTGGAGAGATGAAGAAGCTGATTCTATTGAAACTTCTTTCTACTCTACTACCGGTAATAATGATTTTGAATTGAATAGAATGGTATTGATTGGTAAAGTAGGTCAGGTAATTCTAGATTTTCAGGATGATATTATTGCTGAATATAATTCTACTAGAGCTAGCTTTAAGGATGAAATATCTAACTTCAATAAAGAGATTTGGGCTTTGGAAAAGAAAGTAAGAGAAATGAATTCTGAAATTAATACTATTGAGAATAATGCTTTAATGAAAAAGGTAGAGACTGATGGTATTGAGTTTAAACTTGATGAAGAAAAGTTATATAGACTTCCTGATTTAGATGTTCGATTTGATTGGAATGTAAAAAATATCAAAAAGATAAAAGTTACTAGTAAAACTAAATCCGGAAAGAGTGGTGATTTAGAATTAGTAACTGTTAATAAGAGTTGGAATTCTGAAAAAAATGAATACGAAACGGTTTACTATACCAATACTTACGAAAGAGTAAGAATGGATAAGATTAATTATCTAGTAAGCTGGAATAAAGATAAAATTGTTGATTAATTTTTATTGTTTTTAATTAGAGATAAGGGGGCATTTAGTTGCCTCCTATTCTTTTTTTTCGTATATTAAGGTATATTAAAACAATAAAGGTTATGACAAAAACACAATTAAAAAAAGAAACTACTAAAAGAGTCCTTAATTATCTTATTGAAGAATTTGATATCTATATGATCGATAGAGAGGCTCAATATTTTGATTTCTATACTGATTATAAAAGTAATAGATATAGACTTCAAATGGATACTAGAGGTTATGATATTACCGGTTTCGATTCGATGGAGCTATCAGGAGATGGTTGGTCTAAAGAAGAGATAGATAGACAGAAGTTTGCTGTTGAATTAGAAGATATAATGAATGAAAGAGTTAGGGAGTTAGTTGCTTCCTAATTCCTTTTTTCGTATATTTAGATATATTAATAATTAAACAATAAAGGTTATGATAAATTTGACAAGCAAAGAGATTAAAGGTTATTCTAATAACAAGTTAGCGATGAGCGAGACTAATGATTGTTTCGTTAGAGCTTTAGCTGCTGGATTTGATATTACCTATAATAAAGCTCATGAGTTGGCTAAAGAAAGATTTAAGAGACCTGATAAGAAAGGAACTAGAAATTCTCATATTGTAGAGCAGATGGCTTTTATTGAGAAGGATGGTCTAAAGATAAATGGAGTAACGGCTTCAGTTAAAGTATTGTCCGGTTTAGATATCAAGAATAGATATAAGCTTAAAGGAGAGATAATAGATAGAAAGAAGACTGTTAAATCTTTCATTAAAGATCATCAGAAAGGAACTTATATCGTTACTGTTAGCAAGCATGCATTTGTAGTTAAGGACGGTAAGCTAATCGATAATGTAGGAGAGGAATTTAGACCTACTAGAAAGGTAGATGGAGCTTACAAGATTAATGTACCGGAAAAGACTATCCAATTATCTCTTTTTAACTAAAGAGGTAGTTGGTACTTACAATTATATTTCGTATATTTAGATATAATTAAAAACTTAAAAATAAAGGTTATGACAAAACAAGAATTTCTAGACGGTAAATCATTTTCACTTCCTTATGCTGGAAGCACTACTTACAAGTACAACCCTGGTCATGTAGAGTTTGGATCTCTAACCAAAGAATATAGAATGTCAAAAGAGGATAGTAGAATAATACTTTCAGATACTATAATGAATATAGAGAAGATAGGTACTAAAATGATTACTCTATATACCTTCTTATTAGGAGATAAGATAGTAAAAAAGATTAGGTATGAAGATATGGTCGAATTTATTTCGGCCTAATCTCATTCTAGGATCACCCTATAGGCAGTTTGAGGTCATGGTGATGGCAGTCTTATAGAACAGTGACAGTATTGTTCCCTATAGCGTCGTGAGAGGCGTAGTGACAGCCATACCTATTTGTATATCTCTCATAGATTTTGAGTATATAGGGGTATATATGTATATATTATTTACTATTCTTCTTTATATATTGAATAATCATTGGTATACTAACTAACAACACTACCAAGTAATGACCTGCATGTAGTTTATCCGGGTATAAAAACGCTATAGCTCCTATATAGAATTGTAATACTATAATACTAATATATACTAGTAACTTTACTTCACTGCTCATAACCGTTAAATTTATGTTTATACGTTTAATATAAGAACTTTTTGTATATAAAACAAAGAAACCGTAGGAAATTTTTTAGCAAATTTTTCTCTATATAGGGTTTTTATTTAATATGTCAAAGAACTTATAGTATTTTATTAGACCTATACTATTAAGGCTATATATAGACGTACTTATTGTACTGGTAGCTCTAGGGTGCTTTCTTTATACTAAGATATGAACTATTTATAGTTAAAGCAACTATATAGTGCATAAATTAGATCCACATACTTTATTCAGTATCTTTGAACAAGGAGATGAAGAAATCTATAGAGAAAATAATGTAGAAGAGCTTCTTGATAACCCTTATGTTTTAATAGGGATGGTTGTGACAGGAGTAGAGAACTTCTATATGATAGATAAGATGTATACGTTAAAGCATGCGGAAGAGTATGGCAGAGTAAGGGATAGCGTAAAGCTAAAGTACTTTATAAGATTATACAAATATCTCGATAGAGTCACGCCTGTAGAGATGGATGTTGTATATAGAATAGGTTCAGATTTTGAGCTAGATAGATCTATAGATGCTATTAATGATTTACTATTTTTCTTTGAAGAAATAGAACATTATGAAAAATGTGCTAAAATAAAACATTATTCCGATCTTTTAGTTAATAAAAAGTTGGAAACATTGATATAATTTCGTATATTTAAATATAAAACGGTTATATTATATATTATGTTAGATTTCATTATTTATTACGGAGTAATAGGAGTAATCCTTTCAATTTTCTTAAATCTTGTATTATGGGCAATGCATAGACCTATATTAGGTGGTATGGAGACTTTTGCTTGTTTTATACTATGGCCTACGGTTATATCAAGTTTTATCAATACCATGAACGGTGTTGAAGAAGAGATAGAGGAGGAATAAATTAAAATTAAAAGGTTATGTTAACGGATACAATTTCATTTGATAAAGCATTAGAGTTAGAAAGTAAAGGTAAGTTGTTTATCTTCGATACAGGAGATGATTTAGATTATCATGAAAGAGCGAAAGAATGGCAAGATAATTTTCTTCAACTAAGAACCAAAGCCCGTCATGTATCTTCTCAGAATATCGCCCAGCATTTTAACGCTCGTTACCTTATAGAGAAAACTAATAAGATAAACGAGTATACATTTGAATGGAAATACCTAAGAGGAATTGAAAATACCAGCTCTGATAAGACTGTAGATGATTCTATAGAGTACGTATACGCTCTCACTAATAAAGGATACCCTGATCTGGTTAAGATAGGAATGACTCGTAATACTCCTGAACATCGAGTAAATCAAATAAATGGTACCGGTACGGTAGATTTATGGGAGGTTAAGTTTGCTTTGCCTGTCCGTCCACAATGCGGTATGAAGGTTGAGCATCAAGTACATAAGTTCTTTCAAGATAAGAGATTACATGTAAGACATGAGAATGATAGAGAGATGTTTAAGATCGATATCTTTACTGCTATGGATAAAATTAGAGAGATAGGAGCTATATTCCAAGCTGGACAGCCTAAGATGTTTTAAAAACCGCGGTGCAACTTCGCGCGTTTGCGCGGCGAGCTACGCTCTTATTAGTAGACTTGCCCTGCCCCTCCTTTTTTACTACAACAACATCTCCTTGTTTAATATTTTTACTAGAGCAGAATCCTCCTTTTAATTCTAAAATATGATCACCATATCCTTTATATAGAGGACAATCATCAAGACTAGAACAGGGGGTGCAATTATTGTAAATCTTAGTGATTATACCTTTATTAATAAAAATGATATCTAAAGAAACTATACATTTGTATGTCCAAAAACTATGGATACCTACTGAAGGCATTTTGAATAGCATTCCTTTAAGTGTAGTGTCAAAATTCTTTCCCGACATACCCTCTGATATAGATTCAGGAGTATTGCAAAAGCCTACATCAAGCTCTGTTTCATTTATAACTACTTTCATAATAATAAATATGAAAAAACTAAAAGAAAAGTTGGTAACTACCTTATTTTTTCTTATATTATATATATATAAATTAAAACGGTTATGAAATATATTAAATTATTATTTTTACTATTTACGCTTTCTATTACATCCTGTTCCAAAGATGAAATACGTCCCTCTCTTTGTTTAGATGGCAATTGTGATGGTTCTCTATTTATACCTTTTCCTATAGATAGTAACGGGTTTTACCATGTAGATTTAGATTTTAACGGGGAGTATTTACCTCGATTTGATATATACATAGAGGGTGATGATGTTGATCCTTTTTACTACTATAACGATATGGGAGTTGTACAAGCTGCTTTTGAATCTAGTAGTTATTGGGTAATGGATAGTGGAGTTGAAGTAGATTTAGTGCAAAATACTACTTTCTATCTTAATAATTCTCAAAGTAATAACGAATATGTCCCTACTAGTCCTTCTAAGAAATGGGGTAAGCGAATAGTTGGACCAATTCATCCTCAGTTTATAGGAGATACTATTACAATTAGAGCAGAAATATATTGGGATGGCGGTTCAAAAAGTGAATCTCAACTATTTGAAGAAAAATTTATTATAGAATAGTTGCTTTTTTGAATTATTTTTATTACCTTCTTAATATTATTAGTATTTTTAATAAGAATATAAATTATAATAAATTAATTTAATATATAATATAAATAAATTATATGAGAAATAAAATGTCTATTATTAGTAAATTAGAGAGGGTAGATTCCGAACTAAATAAACTAAACTACTTTGTAGGACGAGGAGAGCAACAATCGGCTAAGTCCGTTATAACACGTATAAAGGAGTTGAATAATGATATTGAAACTTTTCTTTCAAAAGAAACTCAAGATTAAGTATGTTAGAAGCAGAACAAATACAAAAAAACTACGATAAACACTTAAAAATTATTGATACCTACTTAGGTGGACGTGCTATTGCTTGTAAAGAGATGCTAAAACATATGGAGGATACGTATGTAATGGCTCCTGCTAGTGGAAAATCATGGTACCATAATGCTTTTGCCGGAGGATATGTAGATCATGTTAATAGAGTAGTACAATATGCTTTAGAACAGTCTAGATTATATGAGAAAATGGGAGGTACTTTAGATTATACTGAAGAGCAGCTAGTATTCGCCGCCCTCTTTCATGATTTAGGTAAGATAGGAGATGGAGAACAACCAAACTATATACCTCAGACTGATAAATGGAGACAAGATAAGCTTTCAGAAATGTATACTTACAATCCGGACCTACAATTTATGTTAATCCCAGATAGATCTTTATTTATTTTACAGAAGTTCGGTATAAAAGTAGATCAAAAAGAGTTTTTAGGCATAAGATGCCATGATGGAGTATTTGATAAAGCTAATGAAGCTTACTTTTTTAGTAACGTTGAATCATCTAGACAAAAAACCTCTCTTATCTCAGTATTACATACAGCAGATTTCTTAGCTTCTAAAGTAGAATACGATATGTGGAAGAGAAACGGAGGATCCTCAACTCCTTCGGTGAAGAAAACAAAATCTTCATCAGGAAAAAGAGTAAATTCTTCTCCAGGTCTAACTAATATGTTAAAAAACTTATAATATGAGTATAAATCCTACAACTTTCTTCACAATAATCGGAATATTAGTTGGTTTTTCCATAACTTTATCTTATATTATATATAACCTACTTAGAAAAGTAGAACAATATGAAGATATAACTGTAGATCAAACAAAATACTTACAGAATATATCGAATCTTATAGGAGATTCACAAAAGCACCTGCAGAAACTTGACGAAAATGGGGTATTTCAGTCAGACGATGAGGTCGGTTATTTTTTTGAACAAATGAACCTAGTACAAAAAGAGCTAAACCGATACATGCTCCCTGAAAATTATGGCAAGAAAAAGAGCGAAAGCTAATTACTTTACTTCTGAGACAGAACAGTATATAAATAAGTACAATACATCTTCTGATTCTGAATATAGAGCGAAGATATTCACAGATCACATCTACTTACCGTTTTATAAATTAGCAGAAAATATAATACATACATTTAAATTCTACTATACAGATGTCGAACGTATAGAAGATTTAAAACATGAAGTAGTTTCCATGTTATTAGAAGAAAAAATTATGAAGTTTGATCCTAATAATGGGGCAAAAGCATATTCTTATTTCGGAACAATAGTAAAAAGATGGTTAATAAACTACAACAATAAAAACTATAAAAAGCTAAAACAAATCGGCTCCTTTGATGATATGGAAGAATCCTATGAAGGTAGTATGGACGTAAAACTTCCAGGCGGTATAACACTTAGCCAGTTTTTAGACATGTGGGTAGAAAAAACTTACGATAGTTTAGACGAATTATTTACTAAAGATAGTGAAAAAAGAATCGCAGATGCAGTACTTACTATTTTTAAAACTAGAAATGATTTAGATATATTTAAAAAGAAAGCACTTTACATATACATTAGAGAAATGACTGATTGCGAAACACCACATCTTACCAAAGTTATTTCAGTACTTAAAGACGATTTTTACGGAATATACTTAAAGTACCAAGAAAAAGGTAAAATCGTAATAAAAGATATGTAATCTATTTATTATAAAAAGATATGGAATCAGATAAAGAGATATTTAAAGGGAAAAAGTTATCTGACCTTTTTGAAGAAATTTATAATAATTCTAGAGAGACAAAATCTCAAGTTAAGGGACTAATAGGAGAGCTTAAACCACTTATAGAAAATATAGGAGACGCAACTCTTCTTGTACCTATGATTAAAGAGTATATGGAAATAGGTGTTAAAAATGACGAACACCTTATTAAACTAGCAACAGTAATTCAGAGGTTGGAAGCCATTCAAGCTAAAGGCGGAGATGGAGATATGTTTGATTTTTCAGATTTACAAGATTTATTAGAAGAATCTGAAGAAGCTCAACAAGAATTAGTAGATAAGATAGAAACAGATAATACTCCAGACGAAGTAGACAACAAATAATGGCATTTAATTTATCTTTAGGTAGCGTTTCTTCTAATAGAAGTTCTTCTCCAAATGTAGGCTCTGGGGTTACAGTAACTTATGGGCGAGTAGTTGATGTTATTTTAGATGAAAATCACCCTGAATATAAAAATAGAGGAGGAGGAATATCGATAAATGGAGTTTTCTATAAACCTCTATCTTCCAATGCTAGTGAAAAGAGTTTAACACAACTACCTTTTGCATATCAACAGGGTGCTCAAATTAAAGTAGTACCTCTTATAGGAGAGATAATAAGGGTATCCCCTCTACCGATTCCTTCTGATAATGATTTTAACGGCAAAACCAGGAAGTATTATACTAACATACTTAACATTTGGAATAACGCTAACAACAACTTCTACCCGGACATAGATAACAACTCCGATATAGATTTTACCCAGCAAAATAAGTTTATTGAATTAGGTAATATAAATCCTATAGCGTCTAGCCCAGGAGATGTTCAAATAGAAGGCCGTCAAGGTCAGTCATTAAGATTTTCTGGAGGTAAATCTCTTTCTAACCCCTGGACTGACGATAACAATATAGGTAAGCCTTTAATAATTCTAAGCAACGGTCAAAAAGAAACAAAAGAAGGGTTTAGTTTAATAGGAGAAGATATTAATGAAGATAGTTCTTCTATATATTTGGTGTCGGATCACCAAGTTCCTTTAATACAAGCTAGTGAAAAAAGAGATGCTTGGAACGTTCCTCCTGTGAAAGCAGATCAATTTAAAGGAAATCAGGTTATTATTAACGGAGGAAGGTTGTATTTTAATGCTAAAGAAAACGATATTCAACTTTCTAGTATATCTTCTATAGGGTTAAATACCGAAGGTACAGTAAACATAGACTCAAAAGACTATATATGCTTAGATAGCCCTCAGATATTTTTAGGGGCCCAAGCCCGAACGTCTCCCCGTAATAGAAAAGAACCTTTGATTCTAGGTAATCAATTAGAAGCTTTTCTTGAGATTTTACTTAACATGTTAGAAGGAATAGCTGACGATATGGCAACAGCTGTGACAGGAGATAATACACCAATTCCAAATATAAACAGAAGAGGAAAGCAACTTAAGCCATCTATAGATTCACTGAGAAGGAGGATAAACCCGAATGGAGTATCTACTTTAAAATCTAAAAAAGTATACACAGAGTAATGGCTTCTAAATCTCAAATATCAAAAATTGTTGCAAACCAACTAGGTAACATTCAAGGTCAACTAGAAGCTAGAATACTTAGTGAGGTAGTAAGATTACAAAGTAAGTTTACTAATAAATGCCCAGACAGTAAAGAATTAGTTAGTATTATTAATACTAGAAATTCACTTTTAAAATCTATAAATAGTTTTCAAAAGTTAACTAATAAATTTGGAGCAATACCTAAATCACTTCGGGGTCCAATAGCAATTGCTAAAATTGTTATAAGACTTCTAAAAGCTAATCCAACTCCGCTAGCAATAGGAACTCCACCAGGCCCATCTGGAGGTTTAATTTTCGCTCAACAAGCGGGGTTTGTTACGTCTCAAGCTGATAAACTACAAAAATTATCAATACTATTAGAAGATTTGGAATCAGACGTATCCGCTCTTAATAACTTAATAAGAACTATAAACCCTAGTCTAAATAATGTTAAAAAGTTATTAGAAAACATTAATTTAAGTATAACAGACTGTGTTGAAAATTTAGGGGGGGATGAAGCAGCAGCAGCAAAGGAACTACTATCCGCAGTTAGGCCAATATCAGCTAAAGACAGTTTAGACAATCCGGAAAATTCAACAGAATATATTGCTGCAAACGGTAACCCATATTATATATTTATAGAAGATTACGAATCTGATACAGATATAGCATTAAAGAGGATAGCAGTAGCAAAAAACACTAGCGGTATAACAGTAATGAGAGGAGAGCCATCATTTAGCTCAGATGCTCAAATACTTATTGATGAAGTTAAATTTAGACTAGATAATCAACTTGCATAAATCAACTATTTATAATTATGAAACTCGAACAATTAAGAAAAATCATACGAGAAGAAGTAAAAGCGGCAGTTAAAGAAGAACTACAGGAAGTAATGAATGAAGCAGTACGCGTGGCTAGTCAACCTCAAGTAAATGAAGTTGTAAAACAGCCATTAAAACCAATTCAAGTAAAGAAACCAGTACCTACTTCATCTAACCCTATAATGGAAATGCTTAATCAAACTAAAGCGTCAATGACATCCGACGAATATAAAAATATATATTCAGGAACATCCGATATGGTACAGAAACCGAATTTTGCTACTACGATGGCATCAAGTATGGGAATGACAGATTCAAGAGGGCCTATGCCAGGATTGGATATATCTCAATTTGATTTTGTTAAAAAAGCAGGACAGGTATATAAGAAGTCTGTAGAGAACGATAAACAAAAATTTGGAATAAACTAAAATGGCATTCAATACAAAAAAAATTAATCCTTTAGATTTACAACCAAGAAAAGCAATTGGCGTATCTTTACCCCTTTCTGGGAAGGCTGTATTTAATTCGACCTACCAGACTAAAGATGCTATAAGGACTAATTTAATTAACTACTTTTTAACCGGAGTAAGTGAAAGGTATTTAAATCCATCTTTTGGCAGCCCTTTAAGAGAACTAATGTTTAATAATATTACAGAAGAATTTAACACAGAAATAGAATCAGTAGTAAGAAGAGGTATATCAGAGTATTTTCCAACAGTGCAGCCAACAGCTATTCAAGTTAACCCAAACCCAGATAGAAATACAGTTACGTTATTTTTAAGATACGCAATCCGAGATACTAATATTGAAGATGAAGTAGTAATAAATTTTGAACAATAATGGCAGAAATTAGAGACATAAAATACGTAGCTAGAGAATTTTCTGATTATAGACAGGAATTAATAGAGTTCGCTAAGAACTATTTTCCTGACACTTATAATGACTTCTCACCTACATCACCCGGAATGATGTTTATTGAAATGGCAGCATACGTAGGTGATATTCTATCTTTTTACCAAGACACACAGCTTCAGGAGACTTTTCTTCAGTACGCCAAAGATCCTGGTAATTTATATTCTATGGCATATATGATGGGATATAAACCGAAAGTAACTAATGCTGCAGAAGTAACCTTAGAGATAAGTCAAAATATAAGCGCAGATGGTGATGGAAATCCAAATTGGAATGATGCATTGATAGTAGATGAAAATGCAACTATTACCTCTGATTCATCAGGTCAAATTCAATTTTTTATTGAAAATAAGGTAGATTTTTCTCTATCAAGTTCTTTTGACCCAACAGATATAGTAATAAGTAGCATTACAGGGAATATTCCCAATGAATTTTTACTAACAAAAAAAACAAAGGCATTTTCTGGGGAAGTTAAAACTATATCTCAAACATACACCACAGCTGAAAAATTTACTACCATTACAGTAGATGATGCTAATATTATAGGTATATTAGATATTGAAGACAGTAATGGGGAAAGGTGGTACGAAGTTCCTTTCTTAGGGCAAGATAGTGTATTTGTCGATCAAGCTAATGTAGGCGCTGATGCAAATAGCGTACCAAACACTATTGAACTTCAAAAAGTACCTAAGAGATTTGTAACTAGATTTAATTCTACAGGTCAACTCATAATTCAATTCGGAGCTGGCACCGTTGGTCAAGACGATAATACGTTTACTCCGGATCCTTCTAATGTAGGCTTTAATTATGATTTTGAAAATAATATTAACAATACACCAGGTCTTACCTTTATAGATTCAGCTTACGATCCGTCTAATTTTATATATACAGGTACATACGGCATAGCACCAGCTAATACTACGCTAACCATTAGGTACTTAGTTGGAGGAGGAGTAGAAGCTAATGTACCTGCAAACACTTTAACAGTATTTAGCGGAGTTGCTAACTCTGTAGATACTTTAAATACATATGTAAATACACTTTCAATAAATAACCCTAAAGCAGCAGTAGGCGGTAAAGATGGAGATACCATAGAAGAAGTAAGACAGAATGCTTTAAGATCTTTTGCCGAGCAAAAAAGAACTATAACTGTTCAAGACTATACAGTTAGAGCAGCATCTCTAGATCCTAAGTTCGGTACTGTAGGGAAAGTATTTGTAACTCAAGACGAACTAACCAGCACTGTGTCACCAGCAGATTCTTTAATTGGGTATAATCCCTTATCTCTATCTCTATATGTATTAGCATATGATAATGATAAGAAGTTAATAACCGCTACTGATACACTAAAGGAAAATCTTAAGACTTATATGTCGTATTACATGCCAGTTACAGATGCATTAAATATAAAAGATGCTTTTGTAATTAATGTAGGTATAAATTATGATATATTAGTAAAACCTAATTACAATAGTAGAGACGTACTTCTTGCATGTAATCTTATAGTGCAAGACTTTTTTGAAATATCTAAATGGAATATTAACCAACCTATAAATATATCAACAATTTATAGTTTATTAGATAATGTGACAGGAGTCCAGACTGTTAGTAAAATTGAAGTTGTAAATAAGCAAGGAGGTAATTATTCTGAGTACGCTTACGATATAAAAGGAGCAACAAGAAATAATATAGTGTACCCTTCTTACGATGTAATGATATTTGAATTAAAATATCCTAATATAGATATTAAAGGAAGAACAACAACAATATAGTATGGCAATTTATAGAATATTTCCCGAGAAAGACACCTTTATCTTTTCAGAAAACTCAACCGCAAACGCTGGAAGAGATGAAATAGTAGAGATAGGAGGATATCCTGGAACTATAGACGGTACTGGTCAAGCAAGCCGGATTATAACAAAATTCAGCGATGAAGACATCGAAGACGTAATTAATAATAAAATAGGCAGCACAAATTTTAGTTCTAGCTTAAATTTATACTTAGCAAGCGCAAATGAACTCCCAGTAGATTACATAACATATGCGTATCCTATTTCCACAACAGGAACTGGAGAATGGGATAATGGAACAGGAAAATTTGGCGACCTGCCAATAAATAGAACAGGGGCTAGTTGGGTTTATAAAAACAGCGGTCAAACTAACGCATGGAATACATCAGGACTTTCCGCAACAAACACAGGTTCTTTTATAACAGGAAAAGAAGGTGGAGGTAACTGGTATCATGAATCAAATAGTGAATCTATGGAATTTTTTCAATCCCATAGTATATCCTCAACACATGACTTGGATATTAACGTTACTGCTGCAGTTAAGCAATTCTATAACAATACTATAGTTAATAGAGGATTTATAGTTAAGTTACAAAATGAATATGAGTTTTACACTTCTTCATCAATACGTCTAAAGTATTTTGGTAAGGATACTAATACTATTTACCCTCCATTTTTAGAATTTGGATGGGATGATAGAACTTACGATCAAGGAGATTTACACTTACTAACAACTGATATTTCAACTATAGATATAAAAAATAATAAAGGAGAGTATGTAGACGAGGGTAAGCAGAGATTTAGACTAACTGCTAAACCTAAATACCCCACAAGACATTTTACAACCTCTTCAGTATATTTAACAAATCACGTTCTTCCTTCTGCATCCTACTGGGGATTAAGAGATGAAAATACAGAAGAGATGGTTGTAGATTTTAACACAGACTTTACTAAAATAAGCTGTGACCCACATGGTTCGTTTTTTGACGTATACATGGATGGGTTGCAACCTGAAAGATATTATCGTATATTAGTTAAAACTGAATTAGACAGCAGTACGGTAGTTGTAGACAATAGAAATATATTTAAGGTAGTAAGAAATGGCTAAAGAAATAGTTAGAATACAAAAAGAATCCTATAACTCAAAACAATATAAAAATTTTATTGATCGAGAGTTTACAACTTTTGTTGACCCATCCCCTATAGTTGATAACGATACTGTAGAGGAATTATTTAGATTATATGACAAGCTATATTTTTCGATTCCATTAGAAGGAGACAATAATTCACATCAGTTTCTTTTACAGAAAAGCTCAGAATTAGTGAACTTTGAAAAAAATACAGAAGATATTCAACCTCTATTAGACGAAATTGCATCTCTTAGACAACAACTTTTAAGCGCTAACCAACAGATATTTGAATTAAGTGAAAGCACAAGTAGAATATAACATATACAAAACTCAGACTACGGGCTTATCCGGTTTTAACCTAATTAAAGATGAAGATACAGAATTAATATCTTCAACTATAGTATCGAAAACATTTAAACCCTACGATAATTTTATAGAATTATCATTTTTTACTTTAGATAATACTAGATTAGAAACAATTCCTACATACGATAGGTACTCCATTTTATCCGGTGATACTAAAGAAGAATTAGATGGAAACTCGGAAATAGGAATAGATGTAAAAGCAGACTACCTTGCATATGGATACGGAACAACAGAAGTAAAGCTTCTCTATAATTTCCTAGACTACCCGTATTCGAGATCTACTATACCTCAAGACTTCTACATAGAGAGTATATCTAACGATAGAACAGAAGTTAGATTAGTATCTGTTAACCTTAATGGAGAGACAGTAGCAGAGATAACAAATAACATTAAAAACTTATTTGAAGGTTCAGCATATATCCCAGATTTTCATATATACTTTGGGAGTAATATATTCTACTCTATAGTTAATATCGATACAAAAGAATTTAGAGAAACCTCAGCGGTAATACTAAAACTTTCAGAGCCTCTTCCCAACGCAATTAGAACTAAATCTAAATTAAACATAGTTGAGAAGATAAGTGACTCTATAGCATATGAGATCAATACAGAAATTATACCAGAGGAAACAGACATACCTACCCTTAGAGGAGCAAATTTTGCTGTAGAGATTGATAATCAAGCAACTGAACCTTCTCAATATTTTAATTACAACGAGTTATTTAGCTTTGCTTCTTATAATTCTTATAGAGAGTTAAATTCTCTCTTTAATGAAAAAGGAGCTGAATTAGGAATAGATTATTCTAATTTTACAAACTTTATAAACTTTTCTTCAGCAGAAGAGAGACTTCGTAATTTCAGATATAAACTACAGTTGTTAGAATCATACCAAGCACAGTTAGATATTATTCAAGGAGGAGACCCTACATTACAAGTAACTAACCCTCCATTAGGTTATACCGGTACAGGAGTTACAGGAACTACAGAGTATTGGAAAAGCCTTATAGAAGGTATCTTAAATAACTTTGATCATTACGAAAGACACCTTTTTTACGAAAATGAGAATTCAGCATGGCCTAAACAAAATGCATCTACTAGTACTAGCAAACCTTATCAAAACCTGCTATCCTCTGATCCTGCTGCAACAGCATGGTATAATACAGAACTACAAGATGCAATTTTATTCGATGCACAAAATGGTGATTTATTAAGAAATACAGTTCCATCTTATCTTATAGAAGATCCGGATAATAGACCTTACGAACTAATAATCCATATGGTTGCACAGCATTTTGATAATATCTGGATTTATACAGATCAAATATCAGAAAAGTACGATGCAGATAACAGATTAGATAGAGGAGCAAGTAAAGATTTAATAGAAGACCTACTTAAAAATTTTGGTGTAAAATTATACACTAGTAATAAATCAGTAGAAGACTTATTTAGATACTTTACTACAAATTCATACGATTCAGGTAATGAGATAAATACAGGCTTGTTATCAAACTCTCCAGGTCTTATAACTTCTGGACAAGAATCTGTTTCACAAAACGATTATCAAAAAGAAATATATAAAAGAATATACCACAATTTACCACTACTTATGAAAAGTAAAGGCACAGAACGTGGTTTAAGAGCTCTTATAAACTGTTTTGGTATACCTTCTGATGTATTAAAAGTTAGAGTGTTTGGGGGAGAATCATCGGAAGAATTTCCTTTCTTTGGAGGACAGCAAGCTATTACTGGTTCTATAGATAAAGTAAGATTAAGTAATACAGGTAGTATAGCTCCTGAGGACGCTGTTTCTTTTTACACCTCTATCATAAATCAAAATAATGAATATACCCCAGATCTTCATAGAATTGAAGTAGGATTTTCTCCTGCTTATAATATAAATGAATATATAGTCTCTCAATCAGCAGTATTATTTCCTAATATAGCTTTTGATATTGATGATTTTATAGGGGATCCAAGAGGGTATGAAACAAATAAGTACCCACTTTTATATGAGTATGCAGAAACTATTCTTGCGAATATAGATGCATATAATTTAAAAGACTTCGTAAGACTTATCAAATTTTTTGATAATGTTTTATTTAGGATGATTAAGGATTTTACACCAGCAAGAGCAGTGACCGATACAGGTATAATTATTAAACCTCACTTACTTGATAGGAGTAAATTTAAGTCACCTGAAATGACTTGGACAAGACCTGAATATAGTGGTTCTATAGATACAGCATTTATAAGTGGGTCGCATGGTAGTGCTTATGATAGTATAGGATTCGGAAATATAAACAGAGAGAGCTCAACAGCTTATTCTCAATCTGTGATGACTCCAACAGGTGTTAAAATAAAGAAATGGGTTCCTCAATATGGAGGTACCATGTATGAACGTAATTTTGAAGAAGCTAAGTACGACGGTGAACTAAGTGGTAGTGTGATAACTATTTCTACAGGAGAGTTAAACGAAGAAAATACGGTTAAGACTTTAGATTATCAAGATATAAAGTATAACATACGTTTTTATGATGATATTCCTGATGGAGTTTGTGTTATACAAGGTCAGAGTTTTATTACTACAGAAACCCCCGCTGTTTACGATACTACAAATTTATTCTTAGACATAGGAGGAGGCTTTACCTTTACTAGCGATGAAGAAAATTTAGTTCAATTTCAAGAAAATTCTAACGGAGACATTTCAGCTACTATAAATTTTGAAGAACAATATGATACTATCTCTATTACAGCTACAAATAATAGTTTAGACAGTAATCCAAATCAGGCAGGAATTCAACCCTGTACGGCTACTTCTGATGTTACTTTAGTAGTATGTAATGTAACTCTTAATGAAGGTGCACCTCAAATACAGGTTGACACTCCCTACGACTTAAACCAGCTTTTTAATATTAACAGTAATACCGATTACTCTATTATTCTTTCAAACGGAGTAACCCTCACCCCAGAACAGGCAAGTAATTATACCTTTTCTAATGACTCTGGGGGAATACAAGTAGGAGTTACTTTTAGAGACAATGTAGATAATAGCTGTCAAGTAACATTTGACACAAGTATTGACGGATGTAGCCTCACAGACCCTAGAGTAAACACAGAAGAATGGACTATATTCCAGTTAGATAAATATCCAAACGAACCTACATCAAATTCTAGACCTTGGCATGGTGATGAATTTTTTAATTTGAACGAGATATTTCCGGGTTCAACATCAAATACTACTTTCGAAGTTATGTTTGATATTCAAGTTCAAGGTACACCCCCATGGCTTCCAGTAGTACCGTATACTTTTGAAAATTCTAACGGTGTATTTTTCCCTACTAATTTTAGAAGACTTGCAGAAGATTACAGCTTCTTTGCACAAAATTATATTCCTATAACAGGTCAATCAGGTCAAGGCTTTTATAAACAAAACGGTTCTGTAAATATGCCGATTTTTTTCGTATACTTTAGAGCTGTACAGAATCAAGAATGCGTTGTAGGAAATGATTTTAGTGTTATATGGCGTCCATTTCAAGACCAATTTCAAGCACAGCAATGGCAAGGTCCTTTAGCAGCTCGAGATTTCTGGCCTATGGACGTTATGTATTCGACGCCTTCCCAAGGTGACCTACAAAACTTAGACGGCACATTAACAAACTCAGATGACTACTCCAATGGAATTTGTACAGCTATTGATCCAGGTGGAGAAACATACGGTCCACGGAAAGTAGTTTATACTAGTTTTCAACCACAAGGTGGTAATTGGGACGGTGATAGTTATTTTAGTATATCTATTCCTAATTACAACGTACCCCAAGAACGAGATCTCCAAACAAACTCTTTAATGCAAGGTGCAATTATGATGGAAGACCCGAGAGGATTAATACCCCTTAGTACTGGTTTATATACAGATTATACTCCTGCTGTTCTTCCTGACCAAAACTCACAAACAGGATTTGATGCTTATACTTCTTGGGCTATTTACGATTACTTCTTTAGACCAATAGATCCTGAAACAGGTACAGAAGATAAATATGTAAAAACCGAAGGATACCAAACACAGTATTTCCAAGATCAACTTCCATCATGTGGTGGGTAAAGATAAAAATTATAAAATATGACACCTACAGCCTTCCTTCAACTTCATACTAACGGAGATATAAATTTTAACAACGCAATTAATATAAACTTTGATGTTAGTGATACAGCTCCATTTCATGGTACAATAACAGGATTAACCGTCACACCAACAGCTTTAAGTATAGACGGTGAAAACGTTGACACAAACATATCTGCAGTATTAGACCAAATAACTCAAATTATTTTCACCTTTCAGGTAACCCCTAACTACTCACAGCAGTTCGATTTAGAAATACTTAATAGAGTATTTTATCCGAACGCCGGCGGTAATTCATTCTATTATTTTACAGTTACACCAGCAGCGATTTTGACAGATATGTCTAGTGAACCGCTACCGATAACCAATTTAGACCAATCAGTATCATTTTTACCTTTTTTACAAGATATTCAATTTACATCTAATGAATATAACGCTCTAATGAGTAATGCACAAGAATCTAGGAAATCAGACTTAATAGTAGAAGCAGATAGAATTAGAGGAACAGTATCCCCTACTAATTTTGAAGCTATATTAGACCAGTCAGCAGATCCAGCTCATCTACAAGATAGTAACTACAGTAACACAGGTTGGACTAATTCCAGATACGATGGTTCTATATCTTCTAGAGATAACTACGGAGGAGTTCTTCCAAGTATATCTGCACGAGCATTTCAAGGAGCGGTGTATGACGACGATACCGTAGATGATGCCATATGTTTAGGAGAAGATAGAATAGTAAGAGAATATGTACACACAGGACCTGATAAACTACCTTCTTTTGTGACGTCTTCTCTCCAAGCTACTCTATTAGTAGACATTGCAGAAGATGTCGCAGCTCTTACATACAGTGTTACCCCTCCTTTGAAAGGTAGAATAGATGTAGGAGATATACTGATGTTAGAAGATTCCGACGAGCGAATGAAAGTAGTAGATCATGATGAACCAACAAATACTGTTCAAATTCAAAGAGGTTATTTCTCTGAACAAACATACCACTCGCAAGGGAGGGAACTCAAAAAAGTAATATCTACAGATATATTTGAATTAAAAGATAATACTTCTAATTTAGAAGGTGTACCAAAATCTAAAGTATACGTGTTAGAAGATAGATCGATATTATATACAGATGAATTTGGCTTAACTGTAAATCAAGTTACTTGCTCTCTAGAAGCATACATACTGCCGGATTAAATATAAAAGATAAAATTAAGATATTTATAATAAATGCAAATAAGAAAAAATGGGATATTTAGATAATTCAATAGTAACGGTTGATGCTATTTTAACAAAAAAAGGTAGAGAATTACTTGCAAGAGGTGACGGTTCTTTTAGAATTACACAATTTGCCTTAGCAGATGATGAAATTGACTATTCTCTATACAACCCAGACCATCCAGACGGAAGTGCTTTTTACGGAGAAGCTATTGAAAATCTACCTCTACTCGAAGCATTCCCAGATGAGACTCAAATAATGAAGTATAAGCTAGTATCACTTCCAAGAGGAACAGCAAAATTACCTATTCTAGATTTAGGGTACTCTTCGATAACTTTAAAACAAGGCGCAGCACTAGCAATAACTCCTCAAACATTAAATTATTTAGGAGCTAATCAAACTTTTGAAACTAGTGGATACGTAGCAACTATAGCGGATGCTAGAGTCACCGGTAACTTTAACGGTGTTGGAATTAACACTCCAGAAGCAGAAGCTTTAAATTCTACTACTACACTAGGTACCAACGTATCTAAAACAGTAATCGGAACTACAATTAATATTAGTGCAACATCAATTAACACTTTATTTTCAGGTCAAACTACACTTCAAACTACTATTACTATAATAGGAAGAGATTCTGGAGCTAGAATTACAATACCTGTAACTATAAGAAAAGTAAATCAATAATAAGATATGTCATTTAAAAGATTAGATCCAGAAGATATTTCGATAAGTGCTGAAGCTGTTGTAGCTCCTCTATGGTCTACAGGAGCAGTACAACTTTCAACATTCTTTACAGGACCGCAAATAAACACAAATACAGGTAACTTTTATTACGAAGTATACGAAGCAGCTCATACAGGCGTACATTCGACACAATTTGCTTTAGCATTTGGAAATAAAACTGGACAAGGAGCAGTACCCTATAATGCAGCATATCCAACCTACACTCCAACATCTACAGTTTATGGTCAGTATAGGAATTTAGTTCTAGGGGATGAAGATGCAGATTTTGTTTTTGGAACAGTAACTTCTGATTACTTCTACGTAATAAATGTAGATAGAGCTAGATATAAAGAAAAGCTATTCCCAGGAACATTTAATATTAAACTTAAAAATAGTGTTAATAATAAAACTCTACATTTAACAGATGATAGTAGAGCTACTAATACAGTATCTTTTGTTGACGCAGGAAGAGTATTTGAAGTTATTAGCGGTTCAGATGGCACCCCTTATCTTGCAGGAAGCACAGGACATACAACTTCAAAAGGAAGCTACGGTAAATTTTTACCAGATGTAGGAATCATAATTCTAAACGGAAGAGCATTAGATGATTCTACCGAAGGTTTAGGATTGAATACTGATATTACTAGTATAGATGGTACAGTCAATAACATAGATAAAATCTTCGACGCCATAGATACAGGAGCTGATTTTAAACTTCAATCAGAAGAAACTATTTCTTCTAATTATGTATTTGTTAGAGTAAGAAACGGAGAATTTAACTATACAACAAATCCTTCTTTCATAACATCTTCTGGAGAATTAAAGCATGATGTATTAGTGAATCAACCACAGGTATACGTTACAACTGTGGGACTTTATAATGATAGTAACGACTTAGTAGCAGTAGCAAAATTATCTAGACCTTTACTAAAGGATTTTACAAAAGAAGCTCTAGTTAGAATCAAACTTGATTATTAATGAATGAGTGCTTACAAAAAATTAAATCAGCAAGATGCTTATATATCGACGTACACCGCACGTAAGTCTTGGATTGTAAGCGGTAGTCAGTATAGTGGATTAGGTATAAACAATATTGTTGGGGTATCAGGTTCCATTCCTTACATTCCTATAAAAAATGATGAAGTAACAGCTGGAAATCCAACTGCTGATAATAGTAGCCCATTTAATAAAAGATTAATTTACGAAAGTGTAAAACACTTATATTACAGCCTATTTCAAGGGACAGATAATATTGCATCAGGTTCTTACGATAATTTTCTTCAATCTTCTTACGAAGTTAGCGGGTCTAGGTTTCTAAATGAACGCTTTGCTTTATTTTCTTTACCTAAAGAAATGTACGGTACTCACATAGAGCCGTTTTCCGTCTCAATAACACCTGACATATCAGACGGCGGAAATATAGATGGTGAAGGAGACAACTATGTAACAAATAATTACGCAACTGATCAATTAACTGATCCTAACGGTACGTCTTTCTCTACCCAGGATAATCAATACATTCAGAATACATCTAATCCTTTTCAAGATTCTGGTATAGAGTGTATAATTCCAAATTTAGTACCGGAATATTTAGAACAAGAAAGTGAATACGTTGACGAATCACCAGCAGCAGGAAATGAATATATAGACTTAGTTCAAGCTACTTCTGATTTCGACTGTAATGAAATAGTAGATGACGGAGAAGGTAGATTATATTTAAAAAATTCTTTTCCTAGATACTATGTAGGGGATGTAATTTACACCCACGGGCAGTTGATAATTACTGATATTATAATTGCAAAATTTTATAATGATACTTTTGACGCAGTATTAAAATGGAAATCTAATCTACCTATTTTTACTCATAACTACCACTGTAAGGTTAAAAGCGGTGAATTTAATTATACATTTAATAAAACATCTCTAGCAAAACTAGCAGATGGGACATTCAATCAAGACGGATTAGTAGAAACACACCTAACAGGGTCGGATTATCCGCCCTACTTTACCACAGTTGGTTTATATAACGATAGTAACGAGCTTATAGCAGTAGGTAAAATGGCTTCTCCTACCCCTAAATCCTTAGATACAGACATGTCTATCATAGTTCAATTAGATATGAATTTTGGTTCTAATAGAGGATACCTCGGTACAGGAACAAGCCCTGAAACAACACCAGAACCAGATGTACTAATATGTACACAATATTATGTATTTAGAAATGATATTTACGAATCGGGAGATGGTATACAGAGAAACGGGGAGAGACACGGTAGACGTACATACTACGATCACGGGGATTATGTACTTTACAGAAGAAGATTACCATATATTCAATCTGGTATAGATATACCTAAAGATTCTACATACTGGACTACAGATTTTAAATATATAGATCAAGTTTATAATTTTAGCAACAGAAAAGTATGTTATGTAGATGTAGAAGTAAGAAAGTATCAAAGAGCAAGTGGTAGTACTTATTATGAATATGATTTTGGCGGATATGTACCTGGGCCTTCTGCAACTAATCCTTCTAATAGTAATCCTAGCGTAATATATACTTATGATACAATGGGAACTACACGTTCACATCAATTCTTTAAAGATATATTGGAAGCCTATTTATTATTAGAAGATGAAGATTCACTGAGAGATTTTGGATGTGAATACCCTCAACCAAGATCTGAAACAGGAGAAGCATAAATAAGAATATCATATGAAATAAAAAAAAATAGTCCTATTTAAACCGGGTGAATTGCTGGAAACTCTTTAGAGCTTTAACTACCAAAGCGTAACAATGTTAGAGATTAGACAATCAGCAGCCAAGCTACAGGCCATCCTGTAGAAGGTTCAGAGACTACTGGAGGGAAAATGGGT
>Ga0209645_1000384_pt1 | contig 23321 bp, 41 predicted proteins | sample ETNvirenome_6_30_FD_184070 | JGI IMG/M metagenome (GOLD analysis project Ga0209645, IMG submission 184070) | Marine viral communities from the Pacific Ocean - ETNP_6_30 (SPAdes) (version 2) | ecosystem: Environmental > Aquatic > Marine > Oceanic | place: Pacific Ocean | collected 2013-06-19
TACAGGTGTGATGTCGTTGTAATTGCCACCATTGTCTATGTAGTATTTAGATGTAGTACCAAAGCCTAAGTAACGCTGACCTCCCAAAGAAATCCAACTGTGAAGGGCTCTAGCTGTATCAAAAAAGGTATTAGAACTTTTCTTTTCCCAACCACCTATTTTTTCAACACCACCTTTTCTAAAACGTACTAAATTGCCATCGACCCAACCATTTTCATTAGAATAGTCAGTTTCTTCTTTGTTGATTCCCGGCTTGAAATTAAATTTTGTGAGTGGCATTTTTTGACTCTACCATTTCAAAAAAAAAATTAAGCTATTCTGATAATGGCAGCAGTCGCACTAGCTGCTGGAAATACGACTGTAAAGTCTCCAGCTGTGCTTGTCTTGTCTCCTCCAAAGTCAATAGTAGCTAAAGCTTTGTTACCATTTGTGCTGTTGTAAATTAAACAACCTCTAGCAGTAACTGTAGCTGTGCCAAATGTTAAGTCTGCAAAATCTACTATAGCTGTAGTGCCTGAAGTTGTTGGTGTCACGTTGGTCAACGCTGCTCCAGCTGCTGTGTAATTTGTACCTGTTACCTCATTAGTGGTTGCATAGGCTGTTGTGCCAGCACCCATAGTTGCTGATGAAGTATATAAAGCCAACTTTATTGAGTCAGCTCCATTGGTTAAATTGTGTCCTTCTACAAGGATTTCTTGTTTAAAACTTGTGCATATTGCTGATGTTATTGCCATCTCTTAAAGCTCCTTAATTATATTAGCCATGTCTTCATGACCTTGTTGCCTTAATAAATTCACATATGTCACGTTTTTAGAATTTATTGCGTTCTTAATAGTATATAAGATTACAGTATAAACTTGATTTTGGAAAGCCATAGCCTGTTGTTTTACATGCTCTGGTGCATCCATAGATATTTCGCATATTTTCTTAGTTGCTTGCTCTGCCCAAAACTCAGGGTCATGTCCTTTGTTTTGTGTGGTGTGAACACCAACTTTTCCTAATTTTATAAAACTATCTGTCATCCTTTGTATGGCTCTGGTGGCTCTTCATCTTTGTGTAAAACCAAACCATGCTCTGCTAATTTTTTATCAATATCTTCAAATGGTTCTATTATCCATCTTCCTTCATGTGGTATTGCTACTAAAGGCTTTTCTAGTCTATGAAAACCATACAGTCTATCAGTAGCTACTACATTAGAATCTAAGACAGTAGATCGTGAACTAATACCTACTATTATATCTGCTTCCATGCACTTGCATATCCAAAACTCAACACAAGCTCTTCCAGCTTCTGCAAAGTGCATATTTTCTTTATATGAAAAATCTATGCCATACAGGTCAATAGCACCTACTTTATTGAACAAAGCAAAAGCAATGGCGTAGGCTACTGTGTTGTTTAAGTAAGCACAACGAGTAGCATTACAAACAGCTTCTATAGGATAAACCACAGCACTAGGCACTCTTTCATCTAATTCACAGGTATAAATAGGATAGTCAGCGGTTGGCAGTATTCTAGTCAACGCACCAGTCTGTTTGCCAGCATCATCGCTGTCAAAAAATCGACTGGCTGGGTCTAACATAAACATTCTGTCTGTTTTATAAACAGCTGCTGCTGAATTGATAGTCCAGACTTCATCCCAAGTTTTGCCATTTTCTATGCCTACAGCAAAATCTACTTGCGATATACCAAGTCCTACTATGGCAATGCGTTTGCCTTCTAACGATTCAATGGGTTGCATTAAGATACGCCAGTGCGTAACTGATCATATCTATATTCATCTCGTGTGCCACGACCTTCTGATAGAGTTTTCATTCTGCCAACTGCCTCCTTAAATCTAGCCTCAAACAGACCAATGACATCAGGGGGTTCTTTCAGAAAGATAGCTCCTTCTACTAAACTTCCATACAACAGAGCATCTGGATAATCAGAACTTAACACTGTTGTACCGCTGTCACTACCACTCGTTAACGAGGCTGGTTTATACAAATAATGTAATTCAATAGTATATGCTGAGTCTGGAACTGGAGCAAGTTCAAAAGAAGTATCATCAAACTGTGAATAATACTTAGGTTGCCCTGTAGCAGATGAAGAAGGTGCATACTCCTTAATAAAAGAAGCATGTTTAAAATCTAAGTAATCGTATGTACTACTGCTAGTAATTGCCAAACTAAAAGGTGCATAAAAATCTGTTGGTGTAGCCAAAAACCTATTACTAACTGTTAAAGTGCCTGTTACATTCTTTCTTTGAAAAGGCAGTTGAACCATATTAAATATACGATCTTCTGCTTCTTGTATAAATCTAGGCAGTTGCGTTGTGAAAGTAGTTTCAGAGACTTGTAAGTAGTCTTGAACTGCTGTTTTAAGTGTGGCTAGTGTAAAACTCATGTGGTTACTGTGACTGTTCCTATGCTTGCTGTCAATTCAAAAGAGGTAAGGCTAGTGCCTAATTTCCCATCTCCAACATTAGTATAAAGTGTAAAAAAATTGTTAGTGTCACTGCTTTCAACTCTTGCATCTCTAATGGCTTCTGGGTCAGTAGGTGAAGGTTTTGGCATGAGTTGTGGGTGTTTTGCATCCCACTGATCTTTACCAACTAGCAAACCATCCCAAGTTTTTCTCAAATCTTTATGCTTGTACCTAAAACCTGTTAAATCACAGATTCCATAAGCGTTTTTGTTTGATGCGAAAGCCATTATGCGTTGTTATAACTTCTTAAATTAGGTGAAATATGAAATGAACTTCTTTCTTCGTCTTGTGACAATGCCCTGTTAAATTCCTCTTCGTAGATAGCTTTCAACTGACCTGTAAGTTGTGGTGCTCTTTTCATAGACATATAATAAGCCAAACCAGCTGTCAAACATGGGTAAAACCTAAATGGTAAATCCATCGTGTTAGTCGCTGAGTCAGCATCATCCATTCTAGTCAATACATTCATGTGCAAAGTGTAGGTGCTTGATAAGTCAGGTACTGGATATACTGTGACTGTAGGAGACAACTGTTTGTCAACAAAATACTGATTAGGCTTACCAGTGGTTGATTTGTTGGTTACATGTGAATACTCAGCTCTACTTAATCTGCTTAAAGGTATGTCAGTTGTTTCAGAACCAGATGTTTCTCTAATGAATACGTCTAGTACATCTATAGGAGCTGTAGAGTTAGTGCTGTCAATGTTGTAAGTAGATGTTGAAGCAACCATAGCTACTGTCTTTTCTGTTACAGTCCATTGGTTCAAGCCTCTGTTAGCCCACTCAGCCAACATAATATTTAAACTTCTGGTAGCACTTTTCAGGTCATAACCAGTGCGTAGCTCTATGCCACATCTCTCAAAAGCTTCTTCAATGTATTCAGCTACATCAGGCTCAAAATTCTTACTGCTACTTGTTGCCATTCTTTTTATCCTCTGGAGCGTATAGATTATCAAATGTTATGTTTGGGTCCATATAACTCTCATGTTGTTCTGCTGAATGTGTCCATTGAGAAGGCATAAAATCAGGAGCACCTTCACCAACTCGCCACAAGGCTGGGTTTGTTGCTCTCACTCTATTATTGGGTAGAGCTACAAAGTTACCAGTCCATTTACCAGCTTCTGTTAAATATAACACATGTGACTGCTTATGTTGAGCTGGGTCATCAGCTATCGAGTTATCTGTGTAGTCAACTGTAAACATATACTTACCTGTTACGAACTCTCCTCCTATCTTACATATCCATGGAGATGAGCTTACCCTGTCCATAATAACCACAGAATGGTGATGACTCAAGCAATCCCAAGGTTGTGCTAAGTGATCTTCCATTGGTTCAGGAGGTTCATCTAGTGGTATGTCAGCTACCAGTGCCTGTATTGGCATCCTAGCCCACATAGCACCACCATGCACATTAGGTGCATCTTCCATGTCATCTATCTCGCAACCTGTAAAAACCACCTGAAAAGACAATGATCTGTCTGGTAGTGTGTTAACAGCTATAGCCAAAGCGTGTAAATACTCACCATGATAATCACTATGGTTTGCTGTAAATTCCTTTCTCACCCAACATTTAAACTGGGGTATGTTTGATATTAAATACGCCACAATATTTAATCCTTATAATTTAGTTAAATCGTATAGTCGCCACCCCTGATAGCTGCACCCATGCCTCTAGCTACGCCTCTTCTCTTAACAGGTCCACCTTTGGACATATACTTAGTGCCTTTACCTTTAGCCATACCACCTTTAGCCATATACTTAGTGCCTTTACCTTTACCTTTACCTTTAGCAGCACCACCTTTAGCCATGTATTTAGTGCCTTTGCGTTTAGCCATGCCACCTTTTTTCATACCTTTAGTACCTTTCATAATAACTCCTATCTTCTGCCAAACAATCCCATGTTGCCTGATCTTGATTTTCTTATCTTACCACCTCTAGAGGCGAATGTAGAAACATTAGTTGGCTTACCACCAACACCTTGTTTTTTTGCTCTTTTGCGTCTTACAGCAGAAGAGATTTGTTTTTTGCTCATGCTTGCAGCTTTAGCTGCTGGTACACATTTAGGGTACTTTCTTTTTGCATCTGCCTTTTGCTTGGAGCGACCACATTTTTTGTAGCCACCACCTTTTTTTGGTGAACCTATATCAACCCAGTCCTCTTTAAACCACTTCGTCAGACTCATACTAACTTCTTGGTATTTTAGTTTTCTTACGTTTGTCGTTCATCATAGCACCACAGCCTCTGCCCTGTACCATGACTGTACCACCTTGGTTTAACCTTATAGCTCCACCTGTGGCTTTCTTTTTACCTTTGTACTTACCACCCATTTTTTTATATTCCTTAACCATGTAAGCATTTGCATAAGCTGATGGGTAAACATCAAACTTAGCTTTAGCCTTGCTTTTAGCTTTTCTATATAAACTTGGGTTTGCTACGCTCTTCGGTATTTGTGATCTTCCTGTTGCCATTAGCACTTCCACCTTCTTCTTGCTTGCCTAATTCTTGAATTAGGATTGTTTCTTGTTTTAGCAGAGCTTCGCTTTAATTGTCCAAGCGATCTTGCACAATAAGACTTACGCCTTTTCGCAGCTTTGCTACCTTTTTTTACTTTGCCTGTTACAGCAGTTTTTAACTTAGAGCCGGGATTAGCTTTACGATAAGCAGCTACGCCCTTTTTTGTCATGCCAGCACCTTTACTGGTAGGGCGGTAATTACCGCCCTTTCCAGTCGTTTTCCTTATAGGTTTAGCCTTTTTTTTTGGTTTTTTTACAGCCATTCATTAATAATTTTTATTCAAAACCAATATGATTGAATAAGTATCACCACTTGAATGTCCTACAGTTGTGAAGTCAATGTCACCTGTTACACCACTACCAGCGTTGTTAGGTATGCCTGTAAACAAGTCATAGTATTCATCTCCTGTACTATCTGCTGGTAAACCAGTCAAAAGAACATTTGTACTAGCATCAAATTCTAGGTTTACACCCATGCCTCTTGTAGCCCAATAAATACGAGCTACAGAGACTGAAGTGCAAGCGTCACCACTATTATTTGCTTGTAAAGCTGATACATCAACCTTTTTGACAGCACTTTCACCTGTGCCATCAGATACATTTGTAAACTTCAGGACAGCAATTTTTTGCCCATCCTGTATAGTTTGTGAGGTTACTGTGTCTGCCATTATTTACTCCTATGCGTCAGAGAAAGCTGGTGCATCAGCACCTTCTTGATTGCCCCATATATACCAATTAGTTGAATCTTTGGCTAGTATGTTAATTTCAAACAAACCAAAATCAGTCAAGGTAAGTATGGAGTTAGAGTTACCATCTGAATATACAGAAACATTATCTGCATTGGAGTCTAAATGGATGATACCACCTATGTAAAAGTTAGTATTAGAACCTGTACTAATCAACAAGTTTTCAGTTTCTTCAGCTGCACCACCATAAATTAGTTTGAAGTAAACTCCAGCAGATGGTGAAGGTAAAGTAAGTGTGCAATTAGCAGACAATGCTGGCACAACTGAAACTCTGCCACCATGCGTTGCAGCTGTTAAAGATATAGCTGTAGTATCAGCTAGTGCCACAGGTGTGACTTGCATACCATTACCATCTAAAGTAAATGATGTGGTTACAGCTCCTGTTTTTTCTGCTTTTGAAATGACCTTAAAGCCATTCTCTGACCTTACAGGTCCATTAAATGTCGAATTTGCCATAATTTCCTCCTTTGGAAATACCCCTATCGTCTTGGCTTGTCTGCTAGGTCAGTCGATAGGTACGAGTTAAAAAGTCCTAGTAGTAAAATCATACTACTAGGGCTTTAGATTAGCAAATTTAGATTTGTTATAAAATTTTAAGTTTTTTTCTTAAAATTAAAATTTGGTTCTGTTGTAATTCGTTTGGCTTTACAATTTTTTCTAATCTTTTAAGTGCTCTAGTTCTTCTACCTTCTATTCCACCTGTATGACTAAATTTTTTTAATTTCATAAATACTCCTTTTTTGTTTAGTTACAGCCCATATGTTTCGTATGTTTTGTAGTCTCCAAGATGTTCGTTGATTAATTTTTTCTCTATGGGCAACAAGTCACAATCATGCACGTCTGCAAATCCCCAATGAAACATAGGGTCTAACCCTTGGTTGTGATATGTACGCATCAAGTTGCCAGACAAAAATTTATGATAAATTGTATCTACACCACTTAGTCTTATTGATATTTGTTTATAGTGTGTATCTACTGGCTGACCATCTTTGTAACGTGTTGTTGGGTCAAAAACTATAAAGCTGTAGTCCTCTTCTGACAAAAGTTTCCAAGCCTTGTCCACCATTGGTTTCCTACGCACATATTGTTTCTTGTGCAAAATTTTTGTTTCATGTGAAACATTTGTGTTTTCATCTTCATAGCAAAGATAAATACTTCCACCAACTATTTCTATTTTTTTTGGTTTGTTAACCATTATTGACTAATTCCAAATAATTTCGTGTGCCATCTCATCTTTAGTGACAATCTTTTTATCATCATCAAAACCAATGCACGTAGCTTTGTGCTCTGCTTCTTGCAAAGTATCTGCTTTCACTTCAATTCTTTCTTCAACAGTATATTTCATAATTACTGTAAAAGTTTTTTTTCCACCATTTGTAAGTTTCATTGTTTTCTCCTGTTATTAGTTAATCTCACATGGTTATAATATCAAATGTGTAGAAATTTGCAAGTATTTGCACAAAGAAAATAACAAAAAAAAAGGCAACCTAAGTTGCCCTTTTTCTGAAATAGTTGAGTTATAAACGCTATTTCTAATCGTTCTAGTTATGCACCTTGTGACCCATAAATTCCTCTCCAATCAGAGAAACCAAAAGAATAACGCTCACGAGCCTTATATCTAATGTTTCCTGTAGCAAAGTCTGGTTCCATAGAAGTTTCCATAGCACTTCTTTGGAACATTTTTAGACCATCGCCTTGATCGGTGACAGAAGTTAACAGGAAGAAAGCATCTGGGTCTGTCAGATAATGATTCACTGAATAACCACCGGGTAGTACCCCTGTGCTTTTTACAGCATTTAAGTCATTGTCTGAAGTTCCAGTTCTTAGATTAGAATTTAAAATTCTTTCAGCAACGAAAACAAGTTCACTAGGAACAATCATTTTTGTAGCTTGAACAGAAATTGTTAATCCCCTGTCATCTGTGAATCCACTAATGTCAATCAACGCATCTTCTAGTGAAGTTTCGTTGAGGTCAGCCATTGATGTAGCTCTGTTAGCAGCTGAACCACCACCTGAAAGTGGGTGATCTGTTGCTATTAGAGATTTACCATCTCCACCAGTGAAACTGGATGAGAAAGCGTTATTTAATACATCAGCACCTTTAACTTCTTTGGTGTTAGCCATAGATTTTGCCAATGCTTTGACATACCTTTTACCTAAAGAATCATAGAGGTTATCTTCAACCGCTTCTTCTGTTAGAGCAAACGCTAAAGCCACTGTATCGTGGGTATAACGTGCACTGTAACTTTCAGATGCGTTGTCAAAGCTAACACCTTGTCCTTCAGACTTAGTGGGTGCGGAACCAAATCCAGTTATCAACACCTCTTCTTCAAAGGCACGATTAGAGTCTTCTATAGAGAAGATTTCTTCGTACTCTCTGTTGTACTCATCGTAAGATAAGCCAAAGAGGCTGTTTAATCCGGGTTCTAACTCTTTAGCGAGTTGAGCTCTTGATATTGCCATTTTTTACCTACCTTATGCTAGTCCAGCACCTTTTTGCCCCATGATGTGGTTTTGAATCACACACAGAACATTGGTGTTGGATGATGAAACATCATCGTTATCAGGGTCCTCAGAGATGTCTATTGCTTTAAGAGGAAGAGTAGCAGTGGTAGCACCAGTAGTTACATCTAGCTCGGCATTAGACCTTCCAGAGGCTGTATCGCCAACAGGAGAGCCGTCAACAATGTCAAAGTTTCCAAACAAGTCAGCAACAGGCATTGCTGCGTCTGCTTGTATTTCAAAAACGACATTGGCATCGTCAATCACGTTAGCTACTATGTCAGAAGCAGCTATGCTTCCGGGATAGTAATTTTTAAATACTTGTTCGCCAGTAGTTGGGTCAGTATAACTGACTCCATTAAACACTCCGACAATCGGAACAGTACCAGTGGCAGCATGTCTACCCAGAACACCAGCTGTTAATTGCGTCACGAGATCGCCATTATATATTGGTGTTGTGGCTCCACTAGCTATCCTGTATCTGGATTGTCCTCCAGAATAGGGTGCTCCGCCCATCATACGAACAGGTTTTAATCCAAATGGGGCATCTTTATTAGCCATAATTTTTACCTATTTATATTAGTTACTTTTTCCCAAAAGTAACATTAGACTTTCTTTGCGAGTCATACTTAACATACCTTCCATCTTTAGCTGATTCGTTAAACATATTATTGTCTAACGCTTCTTTTGCTTGTTGGTTTTTGCCTTGGTAATAAGCATTACGTTCAGCAATGGTTTCAAGTGGTATCTTCGCTAAGAGTAGTCCTTCGTTATATACAATACCAGTATGTCTGCCAGAATCCATAGTTGGTAAGTTAAAATCTTCAGGTAAATCAGAACCTTTTACAAGTTCCCAACCTTCTCTGAGTCTTCTACTTACATTTGCCCTATCCTCTTGCCCCATCATTGATTCTCTTATCCAACGATATTCATATCCTTCAGGTGCTGGAGGTGTTTCTAGTTTTCTTACTGGTCTCCATGGGGTTCTACGAGTTTCTTTAGCGTGTGACTCGGATTCACGAGATTTTCTGGTTGTAGTTTCTTGTTCTATTTCGTTAGTCATTTTATTTTGCCTCTCTTTGTGAAATTTTTTGTTTCTCTTTAGCAACAGATTTTAACCATGCCTCTTCAGACATATTATGTGGTTTCAATCCTCTGAGACGTTCAACTTCTGATTTAGAAAAAGTCACTCCGTTCTTCTTGCCTTGTGTTTTTTGACGACTTCCTACAGAAGTTGAAGCGACTCTTTGCACAGCGGGTCTGTCTTCATTTTGAACGTCATTATTGCCCTGTAAATCAGGGTAAACTTTATAAACTCTGCTGTTAAGCTCACTGTAATAGTCATCAGAGTCAGCTTCATAGCCTTCGTTAATTAGATTGTAATGTGTGAAATAAGCAAATTGTGTTGCTTGTACATTATCGTCATTACTGGTGTCACCATACCACTGGTTCTTTTCGTGCCAGCTTTTAGCTTGTGAGCTAGGTTCTACAGTAGTTTGTGTTTGTTCTTGATATTGTTGTTGTTGAGGAACTGGCTGTGGATTTTGAAAAGTTTGTTGTGCCTGTGCTTCAGCCATCCTAACCTTTTCTTTCTGTATGCTTAAATCACTTTTAAGAGTATCAGCTTTAGACATCAACTCAGCATCACCAGAATCAACTGCTTTTCTGTACAAGTCATCAGCTTGCATCTCTTTAGCTTGTATTGCTTCCTTTTCTTTCTGTATTAAAGTTTGTTGCGTTTGCAACCTTTCTTGAGCCATATAAGCTGTTTCTTGCTCTTTTTGAGCCAGTCTACGCTCTAACTCAGCTGCTTTTTCTTCAGCTTGTCTGTTGCGTTCATTCAACTTATTTATTCTTTTGGAAACAGATTTAGTATAGTTTTCTAGCTCATCATCTGGGCTAGAGTCTACTACAGCCTCCTGTTCTACTACCTCTACTTCAACATCATCAGCCTCTGGCTGAATTTGTTGTGCATTTTCTTGTTCATTCATCATAAACTCACTATGTCATCAGGGTCGAGAATTGTGGCTATCACTTCATCATCATTGATGATGCGAACCTCTGCACCTTCCTCCAATTTAAACCTAGAGCCAGAGTAACGCCCTATTAAAACCCATTGTTTCTCCTCACACCAAGGTTTTCCACTAAATCTTTTTGTATCTTTGTAGCAATCAGGTCCTTGCTTAACTACATAAGCAACTACAGTTGCTAGAGCTTCACGATCTACAGTGCTTTGTGCTAAATGTATGCCACCTTTAGTGGTTGCTTTACCAGTGTATGGTAAAACCAACATACGCCAACCTGTTGGTTGTGGCATCCTGTCTAATACTGATTTTTCTAATAAAGTAGGGTCAAGAACTCTTGCCTCTTCTTGTATGTAAGCATCTGCAACTATGTCGTTTGTGGATTTAAGTTTTGCCATTTAATCTTTTTTAAATAAATTCTGTAATTCTGTTTTCATATAGTATAAAGCAGATAGTTCTCCTTGCAAATATTTATAATGTTCCATATCTTTCAAACCACCTGACATCATGGTTTCGCCTATCTGAGACTCTCTTTGCGATATAATTTTTTTAACTGCGTCAAGCAACTCATAATCATCAGCCATTATTTTTTAGCCTTAGCTGGTCTGCCTCTTTTTTTTGCTGTAGTTTTAGCTTTTGGTTTTGCCTTTGATTTTGGTTTTTCTTTTACCACTTCTTCAACAACAGGCTCTGGTTGTGCTATTCGTGCCAGTTTATCTGCTATTCTTTGCTCATTAGCCAATAGCTTGGCAGCTTCTTTTTGTTCGTGCTCTGCTTGTGCTTTAGCTTCTTGTTCTCTTTCGATTTTTTTAGCAGCTCTAAGTTCAGCTACTGCTTTTTGTTTAAATGATGTTGCCATAATTAATTCCTCGTTTTTGTACCTAATTCCATAAGCTTTAAATCAGCATTTTGTCTTAATCTGTCTATAGCTACATTTAGTTTATCATCAGCTATATCTTTTTGCACATTTATGCGTTGTTCTTGCAACATGTTCTCTTGCATTTTTTCTTGTGCTCTTTGATTTTGTTTCTGAATAAACTGTTGTTGCTCAATGTCTAGTTCTTTGTCTTTTAGGTCGAGCTCTGACTTTCTTATATCAACCAATGGGTCGTTACTTTGACCTTGTCCTATAGACTGTAAGAACTCAGATGTAAGTTGTGCCATGATAGGTGCACTGTATTGGTCTAAAGTCATTTGTATTTGTTGTTGCATTTGCATAACTTGGTCTGCTGGCATCTGTTGCATATCTGCTTGTGCTTGTTGTAGTTGCATTTGCACTTCTTGTGGTATCTGCTGACTGGCTATTTGTGATGATAAGAACTGTAAGTGTTGCATACAGTGACTTATGATTATTGATTGTATCTGTGGGTTATCTTTAACCACTTGTGTCAAAAACAAACTCTTATGTGTTTCTAAGTGTGCTTCATGGTTCTGTCCTTCAAAAGCTTGAGCTGGCATACCTAACATAAGATTACTGTTCTCTAAACCAGCATCAACTGGTTGTGGTGTCATGTCAGGTGGTGGAGGTATAAGTGATTCGACATTATCTACTCCTAAAGCTGCGTACATTCTTTTGTATGCTTCATACATGCCTTGCTGACCATGTATTTCAGGATTGGATTGAACCATCATCAATAATTCTTGTGCTAGTGTAACTCTCTGACTTTGTGAAAATATGTTTGGGTCTGATACAGGTACGATGTCAACACGACCATCAAAGTCTTGTTGTTTGATTTCATTGGGAGCTGTGCCAGCTTGGAAAGGGTAAGATGGTGGCAGATACTCTGCAAACACTTTAGCTAAAAGTTCAAACTCTATTTTCTGTGCGTAGTGCAATCTTTTGTGGATAGCACTCATGACCTTAGTACCTCTTTCTAAAAGAGCTACAGTAGTACCAACTGGCATAGCTTGGTTGCTGTCACCTACATTCATGTCAGCAATAGCTGCGAATCTTTTACCAGAATCGACCAATAAACCAAGTAATTGCATTAATACATTGCTTGGTTCTTTTATTGGTAAAGGTATAAGGTTCTCTCTTAAAGAGCCACCAGTCGTATCTATGTCTCTAAATTCACCGGGTTGTAAAGGCTCATCCTCATCTCTGATTCTCATGCCTCTTGCTTTAAAACCAGCTGGTAAGTTAGCTAACGTACCAGCATCTATGAGTTGTCTCAGTATAGAAGTAGAAGCTTTAGATAAACCACCAATCATATGTGATAGACCTAAGCCATAGAATCCTAATCCCGGTAAAAACTTATATTGCACAAAATAATTGATTTTGTTCTTGAGTGGGTCTTGTTCTAAGTAGTTTCTTCTAATAGCTAGAACAGTCTCTGAGTTTTCATCTATGGTGATAATATAAGGTAGTTTAAGACCTGTAGGTTCACCATTTGCATCCAAATCTTCAAAGCCTTCTATGTCTAAAACAGTGTGTATTTCGTATATAGTTCTATTTCTATCTTCTTTGTAGCTTGGTGAAACACCCTGTATTTCATCTATAGCACCTTCTATGTCAGATGCGTCTTCGCCATAGTCTGTCTCAGGTATATCTACATTTGCATAAAAACCTGTTATTTGTTGTTTTTTGACTTCATTTAAAGACATACTGATAGCATGTGTAATTCTTTCAGCTGAAGACATGTCAGAGGCTTCGTAAGGCACAATTAAATCTTCTGGTGGTATAAACTTAGATACAGCTTTGTTTGTAACAAAATCAAAATAAACTTTCTTAAATGCAGAACCAGCCAGTGGTAAATAGAACAATAACATGTCTAGCTCAGGGTCATACTCTTTCATTACATTCATGATGTAATAATTCATGAAGGCTTGTACTCTTTCAGCCTGACTTTCTGTTTCTATAGTTCTAGCACCAACAATTTCTGTCTTTACAGGACCTTTGGCTGGCAACATCTCTTTATAACTCTGGGCTTGGAACTGAGTAACTGCTTCTGCTAATAAAGGATGAACCACACCAGAACTACCTTCAAATGGCTGTGACCTAGTTTCATCAAACTTCATGCCAAGATACTCAAGACCTTCTTTGTAAGTTTTTTCCCACTCACTTCTGGATTGTTTGTCACTTTGTATAGAGCTCATTAAATCAGAAGCTATCTTTTGTAAAACATCTTCATCTATAAATTCTACTAAGTTAGAGTTGAAATCCATCTGAGGCATGGGTTGTTCTAGCAACTCATCGCCTACCAACACTTCATCTTCACTAACAAGTATTTCAGCTGCGTCTGTAATTAATTCTTGTCTTGTTGGTTCTTGCTCTACTACAACAGCAGAACTTTGTTCCATAATATCTGGATTGTCTTCTGTTCCTAATTGTTTATCTACTGCCATAATCTTTAGTGTAGCACTCTAGGTCTTATCTCGTCACCTAAAGAAACTAATTCTGTCAATTCACCTTCTAGTATCAATCCTTGTGATTCTGCAATCAACTGAGCTTCCTCCCAAGTTTCTGCATGTATATCAGGTCCTTCATACTCTTTTGTGTCGTGCACAAATGTGGTTAAAAATATCTTCATTAATAATACACTGTTCTGTTTTTAGATAAAAACTTTGCTTCATCTTGATAATCTTCTTTCAAAGACAAAAAACCACCTTGTCTGAATCTCATCAAAGCCATAGTTGTACTATCACAATAGTCATCATTATCGCCAAATGGAAATGATGCTAATTCTTCTCTTACTTCGTCTGCAAAGTCTTCATCAGGAGCCCAAACCATACCAGATTCAAATATAGGAGCAACACTGTTCATTCTTGCTATCTTGTCTTGTCCTCTACTGGGTGAATAAGATGTAACAGGTATGCCCATACGTCTTAGCTCTTGTGTCAATGGCGTTCCTGATGCTTTAGCCTCAATCAACACACAATCTGGTTCCCAATACTTGTATTCATCAAAAGCTATTCTTTTGAGCTCAGGAAAATCTACCCTGTACCTTTTGGCATCCAACAGTATTATTTGGTCAACTTCATCACGATCTTGAAATATAGCCCATGTAGTGATAGCAGAATAATCAGCTGTTTCTTTCTTAGAAAAAGCAGTATCGTAACTTTGTATGACATAACTGTAATCAGGCACGTCTTCGCCTTGCCATTGTTGCCACCACTCTCTTTTTACAATAGAACCTTCCTCAGAAGTTGGGTTTTGCATCCACTGTGCGTTCCATTTAGATACTGGCAATGAAGCTTTAACTGATAACAATTCTTCTTTCTTCCAAAATTCACCCCACAAAGGATTTTCACTTTCTGGTAATATCGCTGGAAACTCGACAACTTCCCATTGGTCAGCATTGTCATCACCTTGTTTCTTCAAAACTTTACCAACTAAGTCTTTGGTACTCCAACGTGTCATAACTATCACTATAGTGCCACCGGGTTGTAGTCTTTGCCTAGGTCCTGATGTGTACCATTCATAAGCAGACTCTAGTGACTTTGGCGACAAGGCATCTTGCTCAGAGTGTGGGTCATCTATAATAAGTAAATCAGCACCACGACCTGTAATTGCACCACCCACACCAGCATAGAACGATTCACCATCTTGGTTTGTTGTCCATCTACCAGCTGATTTGTTATCTGCCTGAAGTTTTAAATTTGGAAAAATAACTCTGAAATCTTCACTATCAATAAGATTTCTTACCTTTCTACCAAATCGCACAGCTAATTCTGCTGTGTGAGTACACTGTATTATTTTTAAAGCACCATTTAGACCCATCATCCATGCTGGAAAAAATGTTGACGCAAATTCAGATTTAGAATGTCTTGGTGGTAAGCACACAATTAGACGTTTTAGTTTGCCTTGTGCAATTCTATTGAATTTATCTGCAATTATTCTGTGGTGTCTGCCTTCTATAAAAGTGTCACCCCACATATGTTTTACAAAACCCATGAAGTCGTTTTGACAAGAATCTTGCTTGTCTAATTGTTCGTAACGACTAAGTAAAGCTAGTGCTTCTGCTTTGTCTTGTTCAGAAAGAATATCAAAATCTTTTAATGATATGTCGCTCATAACTTAGTCAGGTTGAGTAACTAGGTAGTGACATAGTAGCTACCCAACCCTAAACACAATGTGTCTAGGGTCAGTATAGTGCATTTGTGTGACATGCTAAACCTCACTCCACTCTTTACCTTGAAAAAGTAGAGCTTCAGCTTCACGTCTGCGTATCAAACCAGTCAATACTTCGCCATTTGCTTTATTCCATCGTTTGATCTGTTGTGGCACTTCTTCGTATTTGCCTTCGTTCAAGACCTTGAGCAGCGTAGAACTGCCTAAGTTTGAGGGTCCTAAGTTATACACCCATGCACAAAGAGCGTCATATTGACTTTGATTAAGCTCTACCTCAACCATGTCATCTATGTAACTTTCAAACTCAATCATTTCTTCTTGCAGTAAATAGTTAGCTTCATCTTTGTTAATTTTGTCACCTTCTTTGACATCTTTGGTATGTCCATAACCTATAGTCCATACACCAGCTGGACACTTGTAAGCCTCTAGCTCACAACCTTCAAACTTTTTGATTAACGCTAATCCTTCTTGTGATATTTGCATATTACTCTCCCCATGTTCCATCTTCCAAAACTTTTCCTGTTTTGGTTCCACCCCAGTATTCAACTGCGTGTTTTTCTTTAATAAGTTTTTGGCAAATATCTTCTCCATCAGCTGTGTAAGGTATGCCAAGAATCCTTCCATATTTTCCCTTCCCAAGAGATTTAATTCTAAATGTGCCTTCGCAAAGTTCTTTGAGTCTTTCTTTAGCTTTAAGACCTAAAGCCTTTTCTGTTAGATTTCTAGTGCGGCTCTCTGGTGTATCTATTCCAGCCAAACGGACTCTTTGTTTGTGTAATTTTACATTAAAACCAAGGTCAAGAACGCAATCAAAAGTATCGCCATCTACTATACGATCTAATGTAGCTCTATACACAAATTCATCTGGTGTCTTACTCATCTTTTTCCTGTGGTTTCTCTAATTCTCTATAATATTTGATTATTGAAAGTATGTCCTTAGTGTATCGAGTTATTTCAGCCATATCCATGCTAAGGTTTTCGTATTCTCTGCTAGACAATGAATAAAAAGCTCTAGGAGGTGCATTGCCAGACTCAAGATTATCTAAGTATTCTTGCATAGTAGTTGGTGTCATTACTTCCCAATCTACATTGGTCAAGCTCATAGGTTGTGGTAAGGGTGGATGATATATGGGTGGTCTTTCAGCTATAGTCTTAACTTGCACAGGTTTGACCTGTGGCAACATAGAGCAACTGGCAGTAATTACTGCAAGACTAACTATCAGTAGATTCTTCATCAAATTGATTTGGGTTGCTTAGTTTCTCAAGCTCAAGCATTACTCTTTCTGAGCCTCTATTTATTCTACGTTGTAAGTCTTCTGGATTTGCTAATGCTGATTCATCTAGGTCTAAGTTTGCAAATGTTTTTCTAAGTTTGTTTACGTTTGCAAGAGCTTTTCTATTTTCGTCTGCAAGAGTATTCATTTGTTGTTGTTGTTGTTTTGCTTGCTTTAGATGGTTTTCTATAGCCTCGTTTTGTTCTTTTATTTTAGTCTCCAAGACTACTTGGTTGCCTTTTAACGTGCTGATTTGGTCTGCTTGATAGTCTATGTACCATGCTGAACTGGCAACAGTTACAACTAACAAGCCTCCTAGTATTAATGATAATTTCATGCCCATGTATATACTTTTAACGCCTCAGCTTTTCCTTTAACTGTTAAATCTGGTAGTGACTTTAACACATATTTACACTTTTGTGCTGTTTCGTGCCCTATGAGGGTACTTACACCAGCCTCCTTGGTTCCTGACTCAAGACGAGCTGCTACGTTACATGGGTCACCAATCAAACTAAAAGCAAATCTATCTGTTGCCCCAAAATTTCCAGCAATACAAATGCCACTGTTAACACCAATACCAATGGCTATTTCTGGTATACCTTCTTCTACAAAACGCTGGTTCAATTCGACAATGTTTTTCTCTATCTGTCTAGCTGCGTCACATGCTAACTGGTGATGGTCTTCTTGTGGAATGATTGTGTTGAAATGAAACATTCCAGCATCGCCTATGAACTTGTCTGTAACGCCTGAAAATTGATTTACAGCCTGTACTTGTACATCTAAGACAGAGTTCATGATATAAGTGACCATTTCTGGCTCTACAGACTCAGAAAGGCTCGTAAAACCCCTTAAATCTGTGAAAATTATGGAGCAATCGACCCTAGCACCATTAATTTGACATAATTCTGGGTTTTTTTGCAGTTTTTTGACCATTCTAGGGTCTAAATACTTACCAAATTGCTGTTTTATCAACTGTCTTGCCTTGTATTGCTCTCTAAAACGCACATAAAAGGCTGTAGAACCAGTAATAAACTGTGAAATGAGTGTCCAAGTGACATCAATCAACATCCCTGACTGTATTAAGTAATATCCTGTATAACCTGTGGATAACATCACAATAACGCCCAAAGATATGCCTAAAGTTATGCCTGAAACACTTAAAATTACCCAAATGAGTATTATTGATAACAATAAGGTCATAAATTCGACTGCAAACGACCAATCAGGCACATAGGGGCTGTTTTCTATCAGTATTGACTCAGCTAGAGCTGTTTGTATTTTGTGTGGCTCTAACAAGCCTACAGGAGTTGCCAGCTGTGGCATGATGCCTTTAGCTGTGTAACCAACAAACACAAACTTGCCTTCTACATTCATTTCTTCTAAATCTGTTTGTGCTGTATCTACCCAACTAATCCACTTACGACCAAGAGAGTCTACAGAAACAGGAGGTAGACCTTTTACTCTAACTTGCTCAATGCCATTGTCATTAGTCTTGATTAAGTAAGTATCAGAATCACCAGCCAAAATCTTCAACACTTCAGTGGAATAGGCTGGAACCCAGCCATTTGGTGTTTTCAATAATAATGGTAATCTACGAACCAAAGAATCAACTTCTGCTCTAGCCACTGCTATGCCTTGGTTGGCACTTTCTGCCAGTATAGGTATATTCTGAACTACACCCTTAGCTTCAATACCTCCTTTGTCATCACCCAGAATGACTGTGCCTGTTGTGGGTGGGTAATCACCATTGTCATTTTCAAACATGGCTAGAACACTTGGAGATAGTTTTAAGGCTTTAGCAAAAGCTTCATCTCCACCAAAACGATCTGGTTGAGGGTAGGCGACTGTCCAACCAACACCTATTGCTCCTCTATCTATAATCTCTTTGTGTATTTCAGCAAGCCTTTGTCTTGGTAAAGGATAGCCACCTTCGTTAGTTATATCATTTTCAGTGATATTAAGTACAGTAAAATAACCACTTTCTTGTTGTTTTGGTAAGAGGGCATCAAAAGTTTTAAGCTTTAAGACCTCCAGTGGAGTAGTTTGATAGACAAAAGGTAATATCAATATAAGTATGAGTGATAGTGGTATAAGTTTTTTCATCCAGAACCTTGCTTGATTTTTATTGTTGTTGAAGAACCACCATTAATTTTAACTGTGTTAGACACACCATCTTGTATCAATATTATCGTATAGCTATCAGAACCATCTAAGTTTAGTTTAACACTTTGGCTGACTGTTCTGGTAAGACTAATATTTTGACCTGTGACTATAGTAGTTATCTGTGTATCTTTGTCTTGACCTATATTAGTTCCTACTATGCGTATGCCTACACCACCTTGTTTTAACTGGTCTTCCTCTTTAGATATAGCTAGTGCATCTAGTACGTTAAGCAAGTCTTCTAAAAAGTTTACATCTAAATAGTTAATGTCTAGTTCTGTAAACTCTAAATCTTCTTCTGCATCTAAAAAATCTTCATTTAAATAATCTATATCTAAGTCGTTAAAATCTAAATAGTCAGCAGATGTTTGTGTTTGTGCTTCTTCTGTTTGTTGTTCTACTTCTTGTGGTGGATTAACAATCAACATATTGTCAATCAAGTCTAGTGATATATCTAAAGTCACTGGTTTTGTTGGGTTGTTTTCGTAAACAGATACTGTAGTTGCCTGATATGGCTTGTTAAGTGTGACACTGCCCATAGCTGTAGCTACTATTATTTCACCACTAGATATGCCATTTTCATCTGGTAGCAATATAACCAATGACCTTCCGAGCTCATCTACTGTACAAGTAAAATCTGTGCCCCTAATAGCTATGTCAGCAGTAGGAGTCTTAATAGATATATTGCTTTTATTATTGAACTTGCCTGTAATAAATCGTGCTGTGCCACTTGCAAATTTCAAAGCCATTTTTGACTTTGAGGGGTCAGGGTCATAGATATATTCATCTATAACCAGTTTAGAATGTTCAGTAAGCTTGACTGTAGAGTCGTCTTCAAAAGTTATGGCTACTCTGCCAGCTTCTGTGCGTACATCATCCATTTGTTGGATGTTGAACTTTAGTTCAGCACCATAAGGTTTATCTCTTAGAACTTGTGCATTACCTCTAACTTCTGAGATAGAGCCTATATCAACAGACGAATGAAGTTGTTGCGTCTGACTGAGTAACGCAAACAGTGCCATTAGAGCCAACAGATGTAATTTTAAGCCAATCATTGTCTGACGTAGACTCCTGATCTATATTAAATGTTCTTGAACCACCTGTATGATCTAGATAGAAGTAACCACCAGCATATCCATCTCCATCGTATGTCACTGTGTTGTCTGAACCATCTATATCCATGTAGTTAGTAGCACCATCTACATCTATGGATGCTGTGATACTGTTACCACCACCTTGTATAATCCAATCTAAATCCAAATTAGCTGCTAGTGCAGTCATTGCGTGATTGAGGGTCATTGTGTTGGTATTGCCTGTGACTTGTACGTTTACGTTAGAACCATCTGCTCCAGTAGCGTTTGTCTCGTCTGTAGACATATTAAAAGTATTGCTGTCACCTATAAACGAGAAGTACCCTGTATAAGTATCTGCCCATATATCGCCTAAGTATTTATTTGTTGAGCCCTTTTGCAATATATCTAAGGTCATGGTTGCACCATCTAAATCCAATGGTGTCATATTAGAAGCTCCAGCTGTAGCATCTGAACCACCAATAATGTTGCCACTACCACCAACTTGTTCTATATCTAAGTTAGATGTAGCACCTGATTGATCTATAAATATTTCGTTATCAGCCCCTAATAGTAGCGATACATTCGTCATCGCAACTAGGCTCATCAATATCAGTCTTTTTATCTTTTTGCCAATAGCCTTCTTCATAGCCCTCCTCTATTGTGCGTAATACACTTGTCTCTACTGCCATCTGTAAAGCAATATTTATAGACTCATTCTCTACTATACCACTTTCTATTTCAACTAGCTCAGTATTGTTTGCATAAAATCTGAACACATCTGAAGATACAGATGCACTCAAAATAGTTTTAGTAACCAATACTTCAAGTAAAATTTTGCCTGTGCTTACAGAAACTGTGCGTAAGGATATAGTGACAGAATCTTGCCTATACTCTTTTGATGCACCAATTCCAAGATAACGAGCTCCAGCACCACCTGATTTAATATTAGTTTCATAACCAACAACACCACCTTCCATTAACAAACCAGCAAACATTAAAGGTTTGACCTTTTGTTTTTCATCAAAACTTTCTCTTGTGGTGCGTATAATTTGTCGTTCTTTTGTTAAATTATCTAGCCCTGTTCGTTCTACTACTTCAAACACACCAGAGTGTTTTAGTGCTCTTATGAGGTAAGCGTCAGGAGCTTGTGTTATGGCTGTACTGAAACTTGCGTATTGACTATTGCTTCTGCGTTGTCCTGTATTGTCTTTGAAAGAGCTTGGGTAGACAGCTACTACAGGTTTTCGTATAGGTGAAGGTACTTCTGCTAGTCTGGTCAATAAGGAACCAACCTCTGCTGATTCAATACTTCTTATGGGTGGTATTCCATTGTCTAATGGGTCTACAATCAAAGCACAACTAGAAAGTGAAAGAACCGAGAGGTACAGTAATTTCTGTTGTATTGCCTTCTTCATCTGTAATTATTAATGTTACCTTGTCGTCTTCTACTCTATATTCTATGGTGTTTCCTTCTAATTCTAAAGTGCCAAACTCAGAAGCAGTCTCACCAAATAGGCTATCAACCAACTGTCTTGACAGCTGGGCGTAGATGCGTGATTCAAGATTTCGTATGAACCGGGCTAACGTGGTGTTTTCTGCTTCTCTCTCTAGGTCTTCTGTGTATGCTCTAAGTTCTTCTCGTATTGCTTCTTTTCTGTTGAACTCTTGATTTTCTATAGTCAGATAGTGACTGGATGTTCCAACACCTGAAAAGCTAGGATTCTTAAACTTATGTGTCATTTCATCAGCTTGCACAGTTATGACGACAAACATAACGATTATCATAGAAGCTATGAGTAACATTTCGTCAGGTCTTTTTCGATTTTTCATCTTGTTCCTTTACCTCAATAACTGTATTCACTTTTTGCTGAAGACGAATCATGTCTTGGTCGAGTAGCCTGAGCTGATCTGTCAAACGTATGATTGTGCCTTTCATTTCTTGTACAGCCGGGTCAATCTTATTGGTAATCGTTTGCCACACAAAGTAAACAAAATAGCCTAATCCAACTACCATCACTACTGGAAAACCAAAATCAGCTATTATCTGTACTATGTCCATTAATCTCTTCTGGCATCTATCTTTCCATCCTCTACAAAGTTTTCAGCTCTAGCTATCCTGTCCAAGTCTGGTGGCAGATTAAGAGCACTAGATACACTTGTGTCTATGCGAATCATATCATTATTCATAATAGAAGCTCTAGTGATGAGCATTTTGGTAATTCCCTGTACAGTTTGTATTTCACTAATCAAACCATCCATTAGCTGTTTCATAACCAAAAATATAAAGTAAGCCATAATTAAAGCACCAGCTATGGGCAGACCTAATTCAGCGATCAGATTGAACGCTTCCAAAATTAATCCTCGCCTTTAAACTTTTTACTTTGTCCTGATGTGCCAGCGTAGATACCAAAAACAGCTGCCATTGCACCTACAACAACAGACACTAAAGCTGATTGTTCTAGGTTTGGTTCAGGTATGGTCATAAACCAAGTAACTACTTTGTACAGTAGTAAGATGTAGACGCTGACAAACGCTCTAGGGAAAATTCGCCAAGCGTCTACTGTTTTAGCTAGATGTACCCATTTCTGAAATGGATTCACTGATAAATAGTTGGGTGAAACGTCAATATCAAGCTCTAGCTTTTTCTTTATAGTTGGTTCGTTTAGTAGTTCCTCTTCCATCTATAAAAACTTTGTAAGAACAATAGCTCCTACCATGAATGGGTAAACACCCCAGAGCATATTTTCTAATTTCTTAAATTTTTCAGAGCCTTCATCAAGACGTTTTTCTATGTTTTGATAACGTATAGCACACTCTTTTTCGTGTGAATTAATTTGATGAAGTGCGTCTTTTGCAGTAGCCATTATTTCTTCTTGCGTTTACCTTTCTTCTTTACTTCAACTGTAGTGTAAGCCTCATTTACGTCTGGTGTAGACTTATCATCAGCAACAAAATGACCTTTTTCTGTTCTGGCTCTGACAGTTTTACTTTCAACGCCCCTGACGTTTTGCCACATTTTTTTTAACCAGTTCATTTTTGTTTCGCCTTACCAATGTTTAAAGCAAGAATGTCTAAGAACTTATATAGCTTACCTATCCACACGTCATCCTTCGGTGTTGGTGTAGATGCTGCTATAAAACTAGCAACTGTTACTATTATTGTAATCCAAGATAATGCGTTAACTATTATTTCCATCTTCTTCTCCTTTTCCGTTTGGTTTAGGTTCTTCTATAACTTCTAAAGTGCTTTGATAGCCAACTAAAGCTGTAACTCTAATATCTAATTGATATTGTAGTTGCGACATTTGCTCTCTAAGCTTTTGAATTTCTTGTTGCAAAGTTTCTGTATAAGCGATTCTTTGTTGTAATTGTGGGTCTACAGGTTGTTCTGTAGTTTCAGTTGTTTCTACTGCTTTCTCTTCAGTCATTTTTACTCCTTATGAGTTTGATGCAATATACGCCTTACCTGTAGTAATAGCGGTACTGCAATCATT
>Ga0209645_1000385_pt1 | contig 23320 bp, 14 predicted proteins | sample ETNvirenome_6_30_FD_184070 | JGI IMG/M metagenome (GOLD analysis project Ga0209645, IMG submission 184070) | Marine viral communities from the Pacific Ocean - ETNP_6_30 (SPAdes) (version 2) | ecosystem: Environmental > Aquatic > Marine > Oceanic | place: Pacific Ocean | collected 2013-06-19
CGAGTTATGGGGAACTAGTTTAGCTATTAGTGACAATGGAAATTATATTGCTGTAGGTGCCAATCGTTCTGATATTGAAGATAGCACAGATACAGGAACAGATAAAGGTATTGTATACATACACAAATACAATACTTCAAGTTTACAATTTGAAAATACGCAAACATTGCAAGCACCAAAATCTTCAAAGAATGAAAGATTTGGTTATAAGCTAGATTTTAGTAACAATAAACTATGTGTACTTGGCGTAAATGGAAAAAATATAGATAAAACTACTTTTGATAGTAATCTAACTATATTTGACAACAACACTACTAGATTATTGAATATATCAACTAGAAGGCCACAAGCATACACTTTTGAATTACTTAATGATCAGTATACTGCTAGTGAAACAATTGACTATGAAAGTTACTATACACAACCAAATGGCGTAGTTATAGCAAGAGATTTATCTGGTGCTAGAGATGTAGAAATAGAATATCAAGATAACCATTTGTACTTAGGATTTGAAGGTATTGATACAAACAATAATAAAAGAGGAATTATTTTTGATTTACGAGCTAATAGAGATGCTGTAAATTGGACAACATTAGGTGCGGCAACAGATTTTATTGATTACAATAAAATGCGTGGAACATTTTTATACGATAGGCAGACTAGTGATCTAATTACATATTTGGATGCAATTGATCCTATACAAGGTAAAATTGCAAATGCAGCAGAAAAAGAACTAGACTATAAACTATACTATGACCCGGCAGTTTATAATATTGGATCTACAAACACAGGAGAAGTAAATCCTTGGGGTGAAGAATATGTTGGTAAATTGCTTTGGGATTTGAATGCTGTTAAATGGTACAATCCATATCAAAAAAATACTGAGTATAGTTCAAATGTATGGAACAAGGTAGTTCCAGGATACAGTGTAGACATTTATGAATGGGTAGAGAGCACACTATTGCCTGAAGAATGGGATGCCATTGCAGATACTACTGAAGGATTATCACAAGGAGTAAGTGGTAGTTCAAAATACGGCAACACTAACTATGTAAGAAAAAATGTTTATGATCCTATTACTGGTTTATTTTCGTCAAAGTATTTTTATTGGGTAAAAAATTCAAAAGTGGTTCCTGTACTTGAAAACAGAACAATCAGTGCAGACACTGTTGCATCTTTAATAGAAGATCCTGCTGGTAATGGTTATAGGTTTGTTGGATTGTTTGGCACAGATAATTTTGCAGTTTATAATTGTCAAAGTTTAGTAAAAGATGAAGATACAATTTTGCATTTTGAATATTATAATACAGAGGAAGTGTTACCAAACAATTTACATAGAGAGTACTCTTTAATAACTGAAGGATTATCAACAAGTCAACCAAGTGATAAGATTGTAGACAAATGGATAGATAGTTTAGTTGGGTATGACGAACAAAAAACATTACTACCTGTTACTACCTTAAGTCCTGCTAGAAGATATGGTATTTTAGACAACCCATTACAAACAATGTTTGTGAATAAAACAGAAGCATTAAAGCAAGTAATAGAGCGCATAAATTTAGTTTTAGCAAAAAATCTTATTGTAGATGAATTTGACATTAGCAAATTGTCTAGCAAAGATCCTGTTCCTACTGCTGTTTCAAGAACATATGATACTGCTATTGAAAATGAAACACTCTTACGATTTGTTGGAACGTCAAAGATTAAACAAGCCACATTAGATGTAACAATTACAGATGGAAGATTAACAAACGTATTAATTACTGAACCTGGTAGAGGTTATATAGATCCTGCATTTAATAGTGCAACAGAAACAAAACGTAGAGGACCTAGTGTTTTAATACAAGGTTCAGGCACTGGTGCAGAAATTGAAACTTATATAAACAATTTAGGACAAGTTATAGAAGCAAACATTGTAAATGCTGGTATAAATTATTCTCAAAGCACAGTGATAACAGTAAGACCGTTTACTGCACTTATAAATTCTGACTCAACGTTGTTAGGTTTTTGGACAACTTACATATGGAATCAGACAGAAAAAGAATGGATCAGAATTAATAATCAAAATTATGATGCAAGTTTGTATTGGAATTATATTGACTGGTACGCAACCGGCTATAGTGTTGAAACAGCAATTGATTATCTTGTACCGGGTAGTTATGCATTAGAAGGATTACAAGACAACTTAGGTGATATTGTAAAAGTTGAAACAATAGGCTCAGGTGGTTGGTTGTTGTTACGCAAAATAGACAACCAAGCAGAAGTAGATTACACAGTAAATTATGAAACTATTGGTAGACAAAACGGAACAATAGAATTCAGTAGACTACTTTACAGCAATGAAAAATTTGGATTTGACAAAGCTGTGTATGATAGTGCTTTGTATGATAGAGATGCTGGTGAAGAAGTAAGAGTAATATTAAATGCAATCAAAGAAGATATATTTGTTGACCAATTATTAGTTGAGTGGAATAAATTATTTTTTAGTAGCGTAAGATATGCACTAGCAGAACAACCTAACGTAGATTGGATATTTAAAACATCTTTTATTAAAGCAAAACACAACGTAGGTCAATTATCACAAAAAGTGACATACAAAAATGATAGCCTTGATAGTTATTTAGAATATGTTAACGAAGTCAAACCTTACAGTGCAAAAATAAGGGAATATGTAAGTGCATATGAAAATATAGAACCAACATCAACAGTTGTGAGCGATTTTGACTTACCGCCGCGCTATGATGCAAATGCACAAAAAATTATTCCTGAACCTGCACAGGTTGTAGATAGCCAAATAAGTAACTACAGTGAATTTGTTACAACATATCCTCAAAAGAATTGGTTTGATAATGTTGGTTTTGAAATAAAAGAAATCAAAATTACCAATGGAGGATCTGGTTGGTATTCATCGCCTACCGTTACTATTTCAGGTGGCGGTGGCCCAACAATTACAGGCACTACAACTTTATCAGGTGATACAGTAACAGGTATTGTTGTTAACACACAAGGTAAAAAATACATAACTGCACCAAATATTACAGTTACAGGCAGTCAAAGTGATACAGGAACTCCTGTTATAGCTTATGCTATAATTGGAAACTCTCCTGTACGATCAACTCATATGTTGATTAAATTTGATAGAGTATCTGGTTCTTATTTGGTTACAGATCTTGATGTTACTGAAAACTTTACAGGAACAGGTTCGCAAATAGAATTTAATGTGAAATGGCCTATAAGTGTAAAACCTGCAGATACAAAAGTTGTAGTAGATACTGTAGAACAACTATCTAGTGATTACATTGTTGAAAATATTTTAGACACCACTGCATCTTACACAAGAAACTTTGGAAGAATAACATTTACTAATCCTCCGTCTAATGCTACAAGTATAGTTATAACATACAAAAAAGATATTAATTATTTAAGTGCTACTGATAGAATTAATTTTTACTACAATCCAACAACTGGACAGTTTGGTAAAGAATTATCACAATTGATGGATGGAGTTGATTATGGCGGTGTACAAATTGACACAGCAACTTTTGGTGCAAACACAGGCTTTGACTCAGGTGATAAATTTGGCATAACCGACTTTGATAGATTCTCAGGAAATCTAGAAGATGAAGTTATAATTCTTGATGGAAGTACAAAAACAATTACAGCAAGCAAGCCTTTTGAATCCGGTATAAAATATAACATTTATTACAAGTCTGCTACTGCTGGACTTAGTGATAATCCTATAAGAATAGATGATCCTGAATTTGGAACAGTAGGACAAGATAATACAAATGCTATTATGCTTACAATTACTGGAGACGGCATAACATCTACATTTGATATTAATGAAGATTTACTTGTAACAAAAGATGGCGATACAATAATTATAAGAAAAGAATCAAGCGATGGCGCATTTACTCCTTCTGGTGTAATTTTTGATACTGAAATAAGTGGCGGATCTCTAACAAATCTTGGTAACATTTTCCAAACAGCAACAGGAGTTGCTTCAGGTGACGTAGTAGTTGATGGTGATGGATTTGTTACACCTACATCTAGTAAAGGTCCTGAAGAACAAGTTCCAGGACAGGTTTTAGATACACTTGACATCCAAGTAATAGAAAGAGTTAGTGACGGGCAAGGTGCAATAACAGTGCAAAACTTTAGAACAGATGGTATTTCAGCAGAATATTATTTAGAAGATTTACCAGCAAACCAAGATAGCGTTATTGTTAAACTAGATAATGTAGTTTTAGATCCTACTCAATATGAAATAGATTATATTGAAAAAATACTGAGAATAAGTGATAGTTCTTTACTTCCTGTAGGTAAACATTTATCATTACTAGCAATTGGAACAAATGGATCTAGTATCATTGATAGTGATACTTTCACTGGTGACGGAAAGACAAGGACATTTATCACAGGATATAATTGGGTAGAAAATATTACTGGTGTTATAGCAATAAATGGTGTAGTAACCACAAACTTCACTATCGATAAAGCAGGTCCAGAATATGGGGAAAATGCAGATAGAATTATTATTACTCTTGGAGAAGCCCCTACATTAAATTCAATAGTAACTTATTCTTTATATGCAGGTACAGGAACTAAGTATAGTCAGCTTGCAATAGATGATACATTTGATAGATTTGTATCAACACAACGCTCGCATACATTTGGAGTAAATGGAGCTGTCACATTACCTTTCAATAAAAAACCAATTAGTCATAACATATTAGTGAAAGTTGGAGATAAATTTTTAGAAGCAGGACACGTTGTAAAACATACGCTTACAACTGATAGAACATACGAAATTGATAATTGGCAGTTTAAAGATAAAACACTTATTAAACAATCTGATATATTAGTTTACATCAACGATAGTAAAATAGATCCTGTAAATTATGTTTATGATACTATAAATGGAAGACTAGACTTAACAACTAGAGCAGTAGGCAAACCAGGAGATGTAATGCGTGTTTACATTATAGACAGTGCAGAATATTTCTTTGTTGACACTGTAGTAAACTTGTCAAATGCAGGAAGCCTTGTAGATTATGAGCCACTTGATCAAATTAATTTTACACTGAATGATAGTACAAATGTAATTGCTACAGTTCAAGAATACACAAAATCCGGCGATGACGTAACTATCAAATTGCAAGGTTATGTACGAGATTTAATATTATTATCAGAAAAAGACAATACACCTACATTATATTTTGATGATAGTACAGATTTTAGAATAGATAGCATCAATGTAGTAGAAAGTGATAGATTGAGTCTAAAAGACATTCCTACAGAAGATGTAAAAATTTACGTATTTTCTAATCACGACACAAATGAGTTTGAAAGATTAAGTTATTGTGTAAATTATGATGGCACAGAAGCACCAGAAGGTTCTGCAGATTACTTTGCAAAAAATCTATTAAGCAAAGGACATATTGTTTTAAATAGTATTATACCTAGTGCAAATTATGCTTGGGTGTTTTTAAACGGTAAATTTTTAACTGCACAGTCAGATTACATTCTTGCCGAAGATGGAAAAACTATAATTTTATCAAATGCTCCTATTTTGAATGATCAAATAGAAATATTATATTTTACAGCACCAGTAAGTAAAAAGAAATTTGCATTTAGAATATTCAAAGATATGTTGAATAGATATCATTATAAACGTATTAACAGTGAAAGAGAATACAGATTAACTTCACCCCTAAATTATTATGATTTAGCAATAGTCTTAGACAGCTCAGATGGATTAGACGAGCCAAATAGACAATCATCTATTCCTGGTATAATTTTTATAGATGGTGAAAGAATTGAATATTATGAAAAAGATGGTAATGTTTTACGACAGCTTCGCAGAGGCACTTTAGGTACTGGTGTAAAAGAATTACACAACCAAGGAAGTAGAGTATTTCATCAAGGTACTAGCGAAACTATACCGTACCAAGACACAACATACACTCAAAAGTTTGTTGGAGACGGAAGCACTAACGAGTTTATATTAAATTGGACGCCTTCCAGTGTGAATGAATTTGATGTATTTGTTGCAGGTAAACGACTTAGAAAAGCTATACCAGTTGATCCTAATAATACAACGGCTGATTATAATTACTATGTATATGATGAAACAAAGGATCAAGATAGCCCTGGAGGTGATGTTGTTGTTGCTCCAGAATTTACAATACAAAACAATATTTTGACTGTGGTAAATGCTCCGTTGAATAATACTGAAGTTAAAATTATAAGAAAAACAGGAAAGATTTGGAATGACGACGGTGTCAGTTTAGCTAATAGTAAAAATACTATAAGCAAGTTTCTAACAGATAGCACATATAAGCTCGCCCGATAAATACAATAAGGATAGTATTATGATAGAAAAAGAACAAAACGGTGTACATATAGAAGGTCATATAAAAATATTCAACCCAGAAACGGGCTTTGTGTTTGTTGACAAACGCAATGCAATTCATTATGAGAATATGAGTATAAGCCTTGCAGAAAGTCTTGGAAATATTGGCCAAGGATTTATAAGTGAAATGAGTTTTGGTAACGGTGGAACAATTGTTGATCCAACTGGAATTATAACTTATTTGACACCTAATAGCACAGGAACAAACGCAAGTTTATACAATCAAACTTATACTAAAGTTGTTGATGCAAATAATGTTAATAATCTTGATCCTACACGTAATAAAATTGAAACTAGACACGTTGCCGGCACTAATTACACCGATATTGTCATCAGCTGTCTACTTGATTATGGCGAACCAGATGGACAAGATGCATTTGATACTGCCGCAGATACTGAGCAACAGTTTGTATTTGACGAGTTAGGATTGAGAGGCTATAGTGCTAGTGGTACAGGTAGATTAATTACACACGTAATTTTTCACCCAGTGCAAAAATCATTGAATAGATTGATTCAAATTGACTACACTGTAAGAGTACAAAGCCTTAGCGGAGGGAATAGCTAATGGCATATGAAATACCCTTTACAGATGAAGCAAATAAAGGTACAATAACTGTAGAAGATAATGCAATCAATACAGATACAAGTCTTGGATTGATTGGACAAAACTCTACAGGTTATGGAATAAGTTTTAATACAAATTTATTACATATGTTAGAAAATTTTGCTAATGCAAATCCACCTAGCAATCCTGTCGAAGGACAATTGTGGTATGATACTACAGCAGGGATTGACCAATTAAAAATATATGATGGTACACAATGGGTATCAGCAGGCGGATTAAAAAAATCAACAGTTCAACCAGCAACAGATAATAGTGTAGTAGGAGATATTTGGGTCGACACTAACAATAGTCAAATGTACATTTATTCAGGTAGTGGGTATGTGCTTGTAGGTCCACAATATAGTTCTGCACAAATCACTGGTGCAATTGCATATAGTATTGATAGAGCAGATGACACTCCTGCAAAACAAGTAACAGCAATATATGCAGAAGATGTTATTGTAGCAATTATATCAGATGAAGAATTTGCACCAAAAACAAATATTGCAGGTTATACATCATCGGTTCCTTTTAAAGTTGGTATAAACTTAAACAGGACATTATCGTCTGTGTTAAACGGTACAGCAGATAGAGCAAACAATATTGTTATAAACAATTTGCCTGTGCCAGGTACAAACTTTGTGCGTAACGATGCAGAAGCTGGAAAGCAAACAATTGATGCACCTATTAGAATAAGTGACAATAGAGGTATTGAACTAGGACAAACAAAAACCCTAAGTTTACAAATTGAAGATGCAGATAGTATTATTGAACATTTTGGTACAGGAACATTAGATATTAGGTCGATTGTATCTTCAACTCCTGCAATAAGAGTTAAACAATCAGAAAATACAAACAATACAGGGATTAATAATCCAAACCCAACAGAAGCATTAGATGTAACTGGAAACATATTAACAAGCGGAACATTAAAAACTACAGATACAACAAATTCTACAAGTAGTATTACAGGTTCTATTACAACTCCTGGAGGTATAGGTGTAGCACAAGATTTGCACGTTGGCGGTAGCCTTACAGTAAACAGCAATATAGTTGCTGAAACTTTACTACCAGAAACAGATAGTGCAAATAATATTGGTAATACTACTCTTTACTATGATAATTTATACGCAAATCGTATAAACACTACATCAATTCAACCAAAAAGTGGATCAAGTTTAAGTATTACAGGAACACTGAACGGAACATCAACAAGTTCTGGAAAACTTAATAGTTTAACAACATTTAGATTAGTTGGTGAGGTAACTGCTGACAGTTTCACTTATGACGGACAAACAGGTGGGCTTACAAAAACTTTTGCAAATAGTGTAATTGATCCTACTTTTGTTACAAATAAGCCAGCTGTACCAGCGCCAATTGTTGGAACAGATGAACTGCTAGTTGCAAGAGGAAGCACATTATATAAAGCAACACAAAACGATATTATAGGAAGTATTCAAACAATTCCAATTGGGTCAGTGATGCCATATGCTGGAGGCACAGCACCATCAGGATGGTTATTTTGTGATGGATCTATTCAAATTGCTACAACATATAATTTACTATATGATGTAATTGGAACAACATATGGATCTTCTGGTGCAAACACATTTGCACTTCCAGATTTAAGAGGTAGACATCCAGTCGGCTTACTTGGTTCTCCTAGCAGTAATAACAATAGAATCACATCAGGTACCGCATCTCTCGGAGGTGTAAGCGGTAACGCAACTAATACAATTACTTCAGCTAATTTACCTGATCACACACACGATTTAGAAAGTGACACCGGAGACCAATATTATGCTACAACTACAGTTGCATCACAAACTGGATCAGGTTCTAGTGCAGGTGGAGCTGCTGCAGATGGAGCAAGCGGAACTAAAATTTCAGTAACTGGTGGTATACCGGGTGCTACAAATAATCCATTAGATACTACTGATCCGTTCCTTGCAATGAACTTTATTATATATACGGGGCAAGTGATATGAGTTATAGGTTAAACAAAACTGATGGTACATTATTAACAGAATTAATTGATGGTAAAATAGACAATACGTCAACTGATCTTACTTTTATAGGAAAGAATTATTCTGGGTTTGGTGAATTTTTAAATGAAAACTTTATAAAGTTGCTTGAAAATTTTGCAAACGTATCAGCGCCATCTAAACCTATAAAAGGACAACTTTGGTTTGACTCTACAGTAGACAGAGTAAAAGTATATGATGGCACTACATTTAGAAGTACAGACAGTAGTGTAATAAGTGCAACAGCACCTTTAGAAAAAGTAGAAGGTGATATATGGATTGATAGCACTACAAATCAAGTTTATTTTTGGGACGGACAGTCTTGGATTCTTATAGGCCCTAATTATACTAAAACACAAGGTCTTAGCGGAATTAAGGTAGATACTGTTAAAGATTTATTTGGTTTGAACAAAGTTATTGTGTACATATATGTTGGTGGAACACCGTTAATAATTATTGCAAGAGAAGCATTTACACCTGCTATAGAAATAACAGGATTCTCAACACTAAGAATGGGTATGAATGTTAACAGTGCTTTTAGTACTTTTGTACTTGATGGTATTGCTGATAAAGCACTTGCTATCACAGACGAGCTAGGAACAGAATTTAGAATCAACGATTTTGTAAGTGCAACTGACACAGCCGGTGATACAATGGCTGGAAAATTAAGAATTGCTAACGATCAAGGTATTGTAATAGGAGCAGATTCTGACTACAATTTGTTAATTTCCGGAGGTGTTGTTACGCATTCAAATACTATTACTGATGTAGATTATGAAATTAAAATGAAAGATTCTACTGCTCCTTACACAGCTCAATATTTTGATGCAAGCACTAGAAAAATAGGATTTTTTACACAAACACCTGCATACGATTTAGATGTTACAGGCAATCAACGAATTACAGGTGATTTAAGAATCGAAGGCGATTTAACAGTTGGTACACTTGTAAATGAATCAGTTACATCGTTAAGGGTAGCAGATAAAAACATTCAGTTGGCTATCCCAGATGATAGTAGCTTACTTGATAGTAGTAGCGAATTTGTTGATGATGCAGGTTTGTTAATAGAAACAACTGGCGGAAGTATCAAGTGGACTTATAGAACAGCAACAACTGCTTGGACAACAGAAGACAATATTAACATTGACAATGCTGACGGAGGCTTATTACTAGAAGGAAACGTTCTTATTGATAAAACATCAATAGCATCAACTGTAACTTCAGCACCAGGACTTGTAAATATTGGATCTCTTGAATCTCTAACAATTGACAATATCAATATAGACAGCAATAGAATAACAAACTCTAGTGCTGGTATCGAACTTACATCAAATGGTCCAATTGAAGTAATTGGTACAGCACAAGAAATAAAAGGCGTAAAAACACCAATAAGTGCAAGAGCTGTTACAGAGAATCCTTTACTTACAGAATCAGATAACGATGCAGTTGCTACAAAACAATATGTTGATGTTGAATTAGGATCTAAGCCGTATGTTTTTGGATTAGATGTTACCGGATTAACAATTACAGCAAGCACAAATTCAGCAGATAACAATGATGTTAAAGGAATACTACAAGCACTAGTAAATGCTACTACAGTACCTAATCAAACACTGGCATACATACACGCCAGTGCAATTGCAGCATCTGGAACTGATACAGCAGACGTTAATGCGCAATTGAATAAAAGTTTTATTGCTGTAGATAGTGGTGGTACACAAAACGTTAGTGTAGTACAAGACGTTAGTGCCACAGCAGTACCAATTAATGTAACGTTTAATATTACACGTTACACAATGAGATTCAAAGTAATTGCTGGAGTTTGGACACACCAGGAGACAACTGTTTATACGCCGTAAAACAAATAAATACATTGCAACTTGAGGAATAACAATGGCATACATAATTAATAGATTTAGTGGAGCACAATTATTATCACTAGAAGATGGTACAGTTGACAACACAACTGATTTAAAATTAATAGGTAAAAACTATAGCGGATATGGCGAAGCACAAAACGAAAACTTTTTATTTTTACTAGAAAGTTTTGCTGGATCAACAAGTCCTGCAAAAGCAATAAGCGGACAAGTTTGGTTTGATAGTTCTACCAACAAATTAAAATATTATACAGGAACAACCTGGAAAACAGCAGGCGGAGCAGAAGTTGCTTCAGTAGAACCAGCTGGGTTAGTTGAAGGAGATCTTTGGTATAATAGCAACACAAATCAGTTGTTTGCTAGAACAAGTGCAAGTGAATTTGTATTAGTAGGACCTCAAGCTGCTGGTACAGGTACTACACAATTGTTAAGTACAAATGTTAATTCCAGTCCGTCAGATGTTGCTATTCCTGTAGTTATTGCCCTTGTAAATAACAATCCAGTCTATATGATAAGTGATGTTGATTTTACACCAAGTTCTACACAACCGTCAGCATTAGATGATTATGACATTACAGGACATTTTCCTGTAGTTAAAAAAGGCATAACATTAATTAGAACTCCTAGTACAGGAATTACAGGGCAAGATGATGATACAAATACAGCAATTTATTGGGGTACTTCAAGTAATGCTTTAAAACTTAATGGTTTAGATTCAAGTAACTTTATTTCATCTGCAGGTGCTGGTTCAGCATTAGAAATACCTGACGACGAAGGTATTAAAATTGGTGATAGTTTAGATTTACAATTGCACGTGACTAATGGTAATGAAGCTACAATATCAAATTTAATTGGCAATGAAATTAAATTTCAATCATATACAGCCAGTACCGGATTAATAGAAATTGCAAGAATTCAAAATGATACTGATACAGGATTTGTTCCATTTATTAACAATGCATATGTTTTAGGAACATCTGCAAAAAAATGGAATACAGTACACGCAACTACCTTTTCTGGTAATGCAACTTCTGCAGATGCAGTTAGAGTTTCAGGAACTGACTATCCAGGTGCTCTTGATAGCACAGGAGAAACTGTAGCTATTAGAGATGTAAATGGAAATTTAGTTGCAAACGTATTTACTGGTACAGCATCTAGAGCAAGATATGCAGATTTAGCAGAAAAATATTCAACAGCAGAAGAATTAGCGCCAGGCACAGCAGTTGCAGTTGGTGGAGATGATGATTATGAAGTTCGTCCTGCAAAATCAAGTGATGTTTGTATTGGTGTCGTATCAACAGATCCAGCATATATGATGAACAGTGACGCTGAAGGACAATACATAGGCCTTAAAGGAAGATTACCAATTAGGGTAAAAGGTCCTGTTGCAAAAGGACAAGCAATTTATGCTTGGGAAGACGGTGTATGTTCTACAGTGCAAACAACTGCTTTAGTAGGTATTGCTTTAGAATCAAACGAAATAGGTGATGAAAAACTTGTAGAGTGTGTGCTAAAGACATAAGTATATAAAAGGATAGTTTTATGGTTAACCAAATTATATCTGCTGCACGATACAATGTGTTACAATCTAGAATAGCAACTGTGTTAGGAGTTGGTGTAGGAGCAACTGGATATAATCAAGCAGTAAGTTCTCAACAGGTATCTAAAGAAGCCACAGTAACCGCTGTAGAAATGAATCAGCTTTATGCAGATTTAATAAAAATTAGAACTCACCAAACTGGAACAGAACCTACAGATGCTATAAAGCAAGTTAGTGATAATACATTTCAATATCTAATTCAAAATGCGTACATAAACACAAGTAATAATAATGTAGTAACAATAACTACTACTGTAAATCATAATTTAGTTAACGGACTTTGGGTGGACCAATTTGTAGGCGTAGTAGGTATGACACAATTAAATGGTGTATCAGGTTATGCTAAAGTTTTGTCTGCAACAGAATTTGAATTATATTCTAATTATGATCGAACACAAGGACTGCCATTTACAAACCCAATTGGAGAGGTAACTTGGGGCTCATATATATCTGGTGGAGCATTTTATCATACAATTGGTGAAGAATCTTATCAAACATATGAAGCACTTATAACACTTTGTGAAACCGCAAAGTACAATGTGGATTCAACCCAAGCAGATCCAGCAATAAAAAATACAAGAACTAGAACTGCTTTATGGGGAGGTACCGCAACACCTCAAGTTGTTTCACACGAATTTCAAGTTACATTTACTACAGCAAATGCACGTAGAGGTTTCTTTAATGCAGGAGGAGAATTAAGATTTTCTGCAAGTTTAAATAACATACCTAGTCCTGGAGCAGACAATTATGCAAAATCTGGAGACTGGGATGCAATGCTTACTAATATGGGGGTTATATCATTTAACTATCAAGAAACAGTTAGCAGTCTAGCAAACGGTACAGGATCAACAATTGGAAATTATGACTTGACAAGTACGTATCAAACAATATATACTAAAACAGGTAGTGCAGTTTATATTGAAAATGAATATACAATTAAAGTCAAAGAAAATAGTAATTTACAGTTGCAATTTTTAATTGAATTTACAGATGATGCAAATGGCTCCGGTGGAGCTGACGAAAGAGTAGAAGGTACATTAGAAAGTGTTCTTACAGAATATAGATCTACAGGACCATATGTTGAAAGTGAATCGCCAACAATTACTGTATTACAAAGTTTATAAGGATCTACAATGGGTGTAGGAGACAAGATATTAGCATCTGAATACAATGCAATATATAATTTAATGGCACCAATAGTTGGTCCTACTACTAGTAATGTTGATTTAGGATACGGTAGAACTCTTTTAAGTTCACCAGTTGCTATTGGAAACACAGTAACTTCACTTCAACAAACAAATCTATGGAAAGATTTACAAGCAGGATATATACATCAAACTAATATTGCAAACACTCGTGTAGATATTGACGATGTAGAAGTAGGAGATTTAATTAGATTTGTAAATGTAACAAATTTTGATTTATTTGCAGATGATGTGGTAGCATTTAATCCGGTATCAACAGATTTTCCAACAGCTAACTTTGATGAAGCATCGTTGCTTACATCTTCATCTACAAGTACAAGTAGTTCTAGGTCTACAGCTTGGGGTACTGGTGCAACATCAAGGATCGGACACAGGGTAACAGTAAGTTGGGCAAGTGCAAATGCACGTAACCATTTTTGGAACGCAGGTGGACAAATACGTTTCGATGCTAGTTTAACAGGCGGTACAAGTGGTACATCTAATACAAAAGATTGGGATTGGAACAGAATACTTGCTGAAATGGGCAAAATACGAATTAGAAAAAAAGGATCTAACTATGTAACTGATTCACTTGGTACAGGCGGCACAGGAACATCATTAGGTTTAGGATCTTTGAGTACAAACTCAAATACAAGTGGTGGATTCTTCACATCTCCAACAAGATTATACACTAAACAAGGTGGTGGTGTAACTGGAGGAAATCCAGGCACTGTTCCAGTTACACAAATATATGATGATAATGAATACCAAATTAATATTGTTGTTCCTAACACATCACAAATGATTTTTGAAATTGTATTTGATGATGGTGATACAGGTACAGGTGGCCAGTCAGAAGGTGTTAATGATCCAGTTGATGAATCAGTTGGTGGTACAGTTACAAGTAATTTATATACTTTTACACCTAATAGTAATTTTACAATTGGCGCAAGTACATTTGATGCTATTGTTCAAACTGCTCCAACTGGAACTGTAGATAGTTCACTTTAGCCTTTGACAATTGAATAAATTTGTTATATAATATTAATTATATATGGAGATTTCTATGGACGAACGTCTTGAAAAAGCACTTGACATTAGCAACTATATGGTTACATTAAACAATCAAACGAGATTGCTTAAAGAACAATATTCTGAAAATCTTGTCTATTATTTTAATGGTGGCCAGTTTTCTATTACACAACAACTAGTTAGTTTTTGTCAAAGTTTGCTTTCTTTGAAACAACAATCAACTATACTAATTGATGATAACAATATACCTATTGAAGTTGAAGATTTAGAAAGTTTTACAAACTCAATTATAAGTACATATTTTGAAGCATCTAATAGATACCTTACAGAATATAATAAACTTAAGAAAAATAGATCAATTGAAAGTATTATGGATTTATGAGCCAAGGTGTACTGTTATTTGCATTTAATAACGAAAGTATAAATTACGTAAAACAGGCAATATTTTGTGCTAACCGTATACAAAAATATTTGCAACTACCTGTAAGTTTAGTTACTAATGTTGATGTTAAAGATAGTTGTTTTGATAAAATTATTAAATTAAATCAAAAACAATCTAACAAAAAATCTTATAGAGATGGATCTTTAAGTAAAAGAATACTATCATTTAACAATAGTGGTAGAGAATTTAGTTTTGACTTATCGCCATATGATGAAACAATTGTTATGGATACAGATTACATTGTAGCAAATGATAAATTATTAAATTGTTTCAAACAACAAAAAGATTTACTTATGTTTAAAGATGCGACACATTTAGGTATTCATAACAACACAAGTGAATTTAAAAAAATAAGTGACAGCGGAATTACGTTTTATTGGGCAACTGTAATTTACTTTAAAAAAACTTTTGTAACCGAAACTTTTTTTAATTTAGTAAAACATATCAAAGAAAATTATATACATTACAGAGGTGTATATCAGTTTAAGAATACCGTATATAGAAATGATTTTGCATTTAGCATTGCTGTGCATATGTTATCTGGTTATGTTGAAAATAATTTTATCGGCACAATACCAGGCAAAAAATATTATTCTATTGATAGAGATATATTGATTGATTTGAACAACGACGAATTTAAACTTTTAGTAGAAAAGCAAGATAGACTTGGTGAATACACACTAGTAAAATTAAAAGGTAGTAATTTACATATAATGAATAAATTTAGTTTGGAAAGAATTATCAATGCCTAATTTTACAATGTTAGCACAAAATACAGAAGTTGATTATGTACAACAAGCCTATCTAAATGCTATGAGTATAAAGGCAACAAACAATGATGCAAACATTTGTCTTATTACAAACGACGAAGTACCTACAAAATATAAACCTTTGTTTGATCATATTGTAGAAATACCTTGGGGCGATCACGCAAAAGATTCAGATTGGAAAATTGAAAACAGATGGAAGATTTATCACGCATCACCTTATGATGATACACTTGTAATGGATACTGATATGCTTGTATTACAAGATATATCATCTTGGTTTGATTTTTTGCAAAATTATGATTTGTTTTTTACAAGCAATGTATATACTTACAGGAATGAACTAATTACTAATAATTATTACAGGCACACATTTGAAAAAAATTATCTGCCAAATATTTACTGTGGTGTACATTATTTTAAAAAATGTGATTTATCTCACGAATTTTATACTTGGTTAGAAATGATTACAAATAATTGGCAAAAGTTTTACAGACAACACGCTGGCGGAAGAATGTATCAGCGTAAATGTAGCATAGATTTATCGTCTGCAATAGCAACAAAAATTATGAATATAGAAAGTCAAGTTACAAATTCACGAGTTAAGTATCCTAGCTTTACACATATGAAACCAAGAATACAAAACTGGACAAATAATGTTGTCGATAGATGGCAAAATAGAGTAGGAACATACCTTGGAGAAGATTTACAATTAAAAATTGGAAATTATTCACAGAATGGAATTTTTCATTATACAGAAGATGACTTTGTTACTCAAAGGATAATTAACATATATGAAAAGTATTTAGGAATATGATAAAAGTTACTATAAACAACGATAGATATATTTGTTTTGACGAAAAGGGTGTAATAAACAAAATTGCAAGGACTCCAGATGAAAACTTTGAAAATTTGCTCGTAGATTTTGAAGAAGTTAGGAAGTTTGCTGAAGGTAAAGAATCATTAACAAACTACAAAGTGGAATACGATTTTATTGAAAAAAGATACATTGTAAAGAGCATACAACAATATAATGAAGGCGACAATACGCAAAACTTTTTGTATGAAATACCAAAAGAATTAACTGGTCTTAACGAAATTACAATTGTGCAAAATAATATTGATAAATGTTGGGAATTAAAATTAGATGTTACATTTAAAGAATACATAGATTTACAAAAAATTACAATAAATCCAAATAACCAAATTTATAGTGTTACAAAGTTGTATGATCCTAATGTTTTATACAGAACTTTAGATTTTTCAACACAAGATAAAATTAAATTTGATAGTGATTTTGAATTTGACAAAATTAATGTTAGCCTTTATACTGTAAGAAAGTTCTCTACATACTACCACGAGGTTATAAATGGCTAACACATTTCGTGTAATTGATTATGATATTGTTTATCTAAGTTATGATGAACCAAATGCAGAAAAAAATTATGCAGATTTATGCAAGAAAGTTCCTTGGGCAAAACGTGTCCACGGAGTTGAAGGCAGTGATGCCGCCCACAAAGCCTGTGCTGAATTGTCAGAAACAGATAGATTTATAACTGTAGATGGTGACAACTGTATACGTGATGATTTCCTATCACAGTCGATTGATTTTGACGAAAATTTAGATTTAACTGATAAAGTTATAAGTTGGACAGCAAAAAATATAATCAATGGTTTAAGTTATGGTAACGGAGGAATCAAATGCTGGCCTAAGCAGTATGTACTTGATATGCGTACACACGAAAATGCGCCTAAAGATAATCCACACGCTCAAGTAGATTTTTGTTGGAACACACAATATGTGCAAATGAATGGCACTTTTAGTGATGTGCATAATAATGCTACACCTCATCAAGCCTGGCGTGCAGGTTTTAGAGAAGGTGTAAAAATGGCACTAGATCAAGGATTGCGTGTCACAGCAGAGCAGTTTCATAAAAATCATTGGAAAAACTTACATCGTTTGTACATATGGTTAATGGTAGGAGCAGATGTAGAAAACGGACGTTGGGCAATATATGGTGCTAGAGAAGGTTTGTATAAAACAATGTGTACAGATTGGGACCATATAAATGTTAGAGATTTTAAGTATTTGAATGAATATTGGGATGACAAAAAAATAGATGACGAAGCTATGTTTCTTGCTACTGAAGATTATGGAGTAAAATTAATTAATGAACTTCTGTTGCCTATAGCAATAGAGCCTTTAGATGCAGGTCAAAGCACTTTTTTTAAGACTGTATATCAAAATCCTAGCAGAGATAATAGCAAGCAGTTTTTGGACAGAGAGTAATGGAACGCTCTGAAGCAGAAGAAATCAAACGTATTGATGAAATAACAAAACAAATTTCGCCTACATTTTGTTTTGCAAAATGGTATCACGCCAACATTTATTTCCAAACAGGTGAAACACATAGTTGTTATCATCCTGCTCCCCATAAGATTGACACAGCACCATTACTAGAAAATCCAAGTGCAATACACAACACAGCACAAAAGAAACAAGAACGTGCTGCAATGATGCGTGGTGATCAACCTGCTGGTTGTAACTATTGCTGGAAAATTGAAGCAATGGGTAAAGATTATGTAAGTGACAGAAAACAACGCAATCAAACTATTTTCTTCAAACATAGATTAAATGCTGTAAAAGAAGGAGGTGCAGAGTTTGATGTAAATCCTGAATACTTAGAAGTTAGTTTTGGTAACGAGTGTAACTTTCGTTGTGGATATTGTCATCCTAAAGCCAGCAGTAGATATTATCAAGAAATCAAACAACACGGGCCATATGATATGGTTAAAAATCATAGATGTGATATTGATTGGTTTCAAATTTTTGAAGAAGAAAACAATCCATATTTAGATGCGTTTTGGCGATGGTGGCCTGAACTAAGTAAAGAGCTACACATATTACGTATTACAGGAGGCGAACCGACTATCCAACAAAGCACATATAGGTTGTTTGATATGTTAGATGCAGATCCTAAGCCAGAACTAGAACTAAACTGTAACAGCAACTTAGGCGGCAAACCAAAGCAATTAGAAAAGTTTACAAATCGTGTAAATGATTTATTAACAAACAATAAGATTAGACGCTTTAAAATGTTTACAAGTATTGATACTTGGGGCAAACGTGCAGAATACATACGTGACGGATTAGACATTGAAGTGTTTGAACGCAACTTGGATTATTTTATGCGCAACTGTGAAGCACCTATGGTGTTGATGATTACGTTCAATATATTCAGTGTAACAACATTCCGCACACTCTTAGAAAAAATCTTAGAATGGCGTGCAAAATACAATGACGTAGAAACACACAGATGGCAACGCTTGGGGTTTGATACACCACACTTGAAAGAACCTTTGCAATATGATATGAATATATTGCCAAAAGAATATTTAGGTTATATGCGTGACCATTTGCAGTTTATAAAAGAAAACGTTGATGATAATCGAAAAGATGCATTTAGTACTATTGAATATGAAAAGTTTAGACGTGTTGTTGACTATATGGAAACTACTGAATATCCTTTGGAAAAAGTTATTCAAGGACGTCAAGATTTTCATAAGTTTTTTACTGAACAAAATCGTAGACGTGGAGTAAATCATTTAGAAGTTTTTCCTGAAATGACTGATTTTTTTGATTTATGTAAAACATATGTTTGAAATAAAATTATATAATAATGATATTGACTTAACAAATTTTTATAAAGAAGCTGAAAAGAAAAAATTTTATAATAACAGTAGTCAAGAAATGTTAATTGATTATATTAAAAAATATGAAGATGCAAAGTTATGGGTTTTGTTGTATAACAAACAGCCAGTTGGTACCGTTGTAGCACATAAGTTACAAGAGTTGGGAATACTAGGCAAAGATGCATATAGAATAGGTGCAAGGACTTGTGTGCTTACTCACTTAATTGGAAAGCAAAGAGTAAAAAGTTTAAAAGGTAAAAAAGATATTCACTATTCTCACGCTTCTCAGTTTCTACTGCCAGCTTGTATAGAAGGAATCGGTAAAGATAAACCTTTATATCTTAGCACTCATATTGGTAATGTTGGAAGTCAAAACAAGGTACATTTATTTTGGGCAAAATATTTTCATATTGCTGGTGTATTGCAAAATCCAATAGAATTAGAATATAGAGGTACGTTTCAAACATTTTGGAAAATTAATGTTGATAAGTTTTATGAAACATTAAAGGAAACAAGGTGGCCTGAAGCCGAAAGTATTTTACCTTTGTTTACCCAAGCGTAACCCAAGAAGTACCATTCCATCCTTGAAATGTTTTTGATGATTTATTGTAAATTATCATTCCTTCTTCTGGAATTATATCTGTTAAATCGGCTGTGGTATGTCCTTTTGGTTTTAGGACTGGAGCAGATAAAATTCCTGCACCGTTAAAATTTAAACCTGTAGGATTATCCCAAAACGCACTAGGTAAGTTCCTACCATCACTTAATGTTATTGCAAAGTCTGTTGGATATATTTCTAAATCTGGATCTGGCTCTATTTCAGTATTTGCGTAAAAACCCATTCCGCCACCAATCTTATATGCTTCTCCGTCCCAAGCGTGTGAAGTTATTACCATCATATGATCGCCTGGGTTTAATGGCAATTTATTTTCTTCATCACCGTTAAAAGCAAACATATTAATTTGTCCTAAATTTGATGTGTTTACAGGATTTGATTGCATTTTAAAACTAATATTATCAGAATAAATTTCAAGTGTTTCTGTAGCATCTTTACCTATGTTGATTTCACCTGTAGCACCGCCACATAATTGTATCTGTCCATCATTAACCGTAAGTATTGGAGTTTTATCAGTATCTACAATACCGCCTATTACATTGCCATAAAATTCTGCAATAACGCTAGGTTTATCAGTGTCCGTCCACGGTGTTAGTGCAACAACAGGAGTGCCATCAAAATAATGAACACCTGCACGAATATGGGTTTGTTGTTCATTATCATTTACAAACAAAATAGTTGAATTAGTGTCAGGGTGTTCTATACCACATTTCAAGTTGTAGTGTTTATGCAAATCGTGCCAATTTAAAACTGAATCTAATGTGTCTGGTCTAACAATATTTCCTGCTAAACTACCATACAAAACTCCGCTTCCACCATCTAGAACTGTGCCGTTTTCATTAGTAATACTTCCTGATACATCACCTGTCAAATTACCAATTACAGGACCTGAATGTGTTCCTGTTGTATTTCCTTGTAAATTACCAATAAAAGCACCTTCTATTGTTCCAACAAGGTTCACTTCGCCGTATAAGTTACCATAAAAATCACCTACTATTCTATCCACAGTCAAAGTACTTGTCTGAGCATCATAAACCATATCACCTGCTTGGTCTACAATACTTCCTTGTAAGTTACCTGACAATAAGCCAGTAGAAGAATTTAAAACTACATTACCACTTTCGTCTTTTACATTTCCTACAAGATCCATATGTACTTGTTTACTATTTGAATTTAAAAGAATACCGCCTTCATCATCTTCTATATTGCCTATCATTGGGCCATATAGTTTGCCAAACGTAGTATCAACTTGTACAACACCATCTCTATTCACAACATTGGCTTTTACTTGGCTTGTCCAACTGTCAATCATTAGTGTACTATCTGCACCAACTACATCAATGCGATACGAATCTCCAGGTATAAAATCAGTCATATTTTTCTCCTCAATGTATTTATTCTAATATTGACAAAGATAAAAATATTTAGTATAATTAAGTTATGTATGATGTATTTTTAATTGCCGATAAAAGTTTGTACGAAGAAGATTACAAACGTTTAAAACAAAGCATTCCTACAGTTAAATGTGTTAAAACAATAGAACAAGCACAACAAAGTTGTGTGACAAAATTTTTGTGGGTAGTGTATCCTGATTTAGAAATTGATCCAAATTTTTACTTTGATTATGTTCCAGATGATTGGAGTCACGACTATGTGCATTTATTCTTAAACGACAACGAGTTTGACGGAATTTCCTTAATACCAAAAAATTTAAAAATTACACAACGAGAAGTAGATTACAGATTTTACAGCAATAAAAAATTTGTAGATATAGTGGCAAGTAAACCAAAACCATTTGATTATTTTGAAATAGATAATTATGACGAATATTGTAATGCTTTAGAACAGTCTAAAACACAAATGTTTTGGATGGGAAGTAAAAATATTTCGCAAACTGATTTAGTAAAAAGTTTTTATATTACACATCATAATGCTTCTTTAAGAAAACAAAATCACGCTTTTGTACATCAAGTTGATGATAAAAAATTGTACAATGGTTTATTTTTATGTAGTAAAGATCAACCTCTAACACAAAAAGAAGTTGATTACAGATTTCCTGTAGCACGTAAAGAATGGAATGAAATTGGATCAGGTCCTGCAAAATATGAAATTTATTTTGTTAATAGTTATGAAGATTATTTAAAAGCACTTGCAAAGTCAGAAACTGAAATGTTTTATGTTGTTCCAAATCATATTGACTTAGACGATAATTATACATTTGATGAATACTTTACATTTGACAATGAGTATGACAGAAAAATTAATCACGTTTACCTTAATGGCGAATATCACGATGGTGTTGTATTGTGTAGTAAGCATTCTAAAATTAGTCAAAGAGAATGGCAATTTATGTTTATTGCAAACAAAAAAGAACATAATAAAATTGTTAGCAAACCAAAACCATATGATATTGTTTTTATTAGCTATCAAGAACCAAATGCGGATGAAAATTATAAACGTATCCTAAAACGTTTTCCAGAATGTAAAAGAATACACGGTGTTAAAGGAATACACCAAGCTCATATAGAAGCTGCAAAAATTTGTACTACTCCTATGTTTTGGATAATTGACGGTGACGCTGATATAGTTGAAGATTTTAATTTTGATTATCAAGTTCCTGTTTGGCAATGGGATCACGTACACGTATGGCGTAGCAGAAATCCTATAAATGGTTTAGTTTATGGTTATGGCGGTGTAAAATTATTTCCTACACAGGCTACTATTGATATGGATACAAGCAAGCCTGATATGACAACTAGCATTAGTTCTAAATTCAGAGCAATACAGCAAGTATCTAATATTACAGCATTTAATACAGGAGAATTTGAAACTTGGAAAAGTGCATTTAGAGAATGCTGTAAGCTAAGTAGTAAAGTAATTGATAGACAAAAAGATATAGAAACAGATAGGCGATTGAAAATTTGGTCATCTATTGGGCGTGATAAGCCATATGGAGATTTTGCAATAAAAGGTGCAAAAGAAGGCACTATGTATGGAAGTGCAAATAAAAATAATATTGAAGCATTGAAAATGATAAATGACTTTGACTGGTTAAAGGAAAAGTTT
>Ga0209645_1000388_pt1 | contig 23181 bp, 22 predicted proteins | sample ETNvirenome_6_30_FD_184070 | JGI IMG/M metagenome (GOLD analysis project Ga0209645, IMG submission 184070) | Marine viral communities from the Pacific Ocean - ETNP_6_30 (SPAdes) (version 2) | ecosystem: Environmental > Aquatic > Marine > Oceanic | place: Pacific Ocean | collected 2013-06-19
CTCGCCTGTCAACAAAGCATCACTCAACAACATCCCTGAGCACTTTGAGACAATTCACTATCATGACTTCTTCTACGCAGCATCAAAGGGTCCGTTTGCTCTTGGCATGAAGTGGGTTGCTCCGCCACACGATGCTGATAACGATGGGGCTACGGCTGACTTCCACGACGGAACGGTATATACCGCTGCACAAATGGATGCACTTGTTGATGCTTCGGGTACACTCGACCATCAAGGCGGTACAGATGGCTCAGACAAATACAACTTTGCAGGCTACTGGCCGAGTGGTTCTCGTGGAGGTGCAGGCTCAAGTCGTCTCGACGGATTCCTTGAGGCTGTCATCGGATGGGGCGGTAAGTTGTTCGGTATCGATTGTGTTGGATTCCGTGACGACAGCGGTATCGAAGAACGCACCTATGCACAAATGACATCTGACTCAGACTACGCACGAAATACATGCTTCGGTTACCGCTTCTCGGTAAGACAACCGTACAACCGACCACGATGGTCTCCGTACGTACGAGGCTGGATTGAAGGTACACAAGCCAACGCATTGCTCGGCTACTATCACGGTCCGTTTGTTCAGCAAGATAACAAAACAAACGGCTGGGATTACGTTGGCGCTGACAGCGACCAATCCGATGCGGACTTCCCTGCTACCTACACTGGTATACTGGAGCGACTGACACAAATCAGCGCTATGCTCAACCAAGACCAAATAGGTCGACAGGTACGATACAGCGACGGTCGTCGGATGACACAGCCGTTCGGCTGTCCTGTACGCACTGTGCGTAACGCATCGACAGTACGACGCATGTACCCAAACGACCACGCAGGTTTGGGCATCGCTGAACTCGCTCAGGCTCATCGTTTCTACTTGATTGATTGGTGGGGCAACACACGTGGTGAAGACGTACGTCGATTCCCAGTGCGTGGATTCGGTATTCGACCTGCGTGGGACCCTGAGGATGCTTACGCCGACACGAACGTCGCACATCGACCTGCTGCGAACAGCCTGTTCGGTGGTGACGGCACTGACCGTTACAGCGGTAACGCCAACAATGACAACAACGCATCTTCAAACATGGGTACTGCGGACTGGTTTAACCCTGCCAGCGCCATGCGAGTTGGTGACCGTGGTGACGGACGTGGTGTTCGTTGGCCTACACACTTCAACGAGAGCCTGTTGGCCGATGTATCTGAAACAGTTGAGCCATCAGGTTTGGTTGTCTCACAACCTACCGCTGAGCCAACTGTAGGAAAAGGATTGATTCGTCCACGAAACGACGTACTGCAAACAGACGAAGTCGAACGTGGTATCAGCAATCGACTTGGTCTTGCCGACGAAGATGGATTGCTCAAGCCGACCGCTATGGTCAGCGAAGGAGTTGAGTCAGTAACTGCTAACTCGCTGTTGGCCGAGCCTGTTGGCGGTGACGGTGTGCGTGCGGGACTTGACGTTGATACCCTTGGCGAACTGAATGATGGCATCAGCCGTGAGTACGTCATCATGAGCACAGAAGCACACAGCCTGCACACCGACCGTGAGGTCGGGCAACGTACAACACTACGTGGAGCACTCAACATCGGCAGTCAGACACTTGGACATCTCGACATGACATCACTCTCTTGGAGTGGGCAACCTGTCAAGGGTGTGCTGCGTGTATCGAACGCTCACGCATTTTGGGCACTCGGTGGCACATACGTGATGGATTGGTCGGTGCGAGAAGGTGTGCTGTCCGACTTCGGGTGGGGCGCAACTGCTGCGGCTGATTCGACGAACCCGTATCAGGATGCGAACCATTCGCCGAAGGTTGACCGTACGAACAACACGGACAGCACAATCGAGTTCCTATTGCGCCCAGTCATGGCACTGGATAAGTCACACATCCAAATGTTCCGACACAACCCTGTTGTGACAGGCAGTACACCACAGGCCAGCCCGAACTTCTATACAGCCACAGGTGGTTGCAAGTATGGTTTCTATGTCAGTGACGCACCGTCAGCCCGTACAGGTACGCCTTCGTCGCCTCCATACAAGCCAGTGTATGCGATTAAGCCTGCAAGTAGCGTGACCACTTCAACGAGCGACGGTCCGAAGATTCTCGGCGTCGACGTTACAGGATATACGAAGACGGATGTAACACAACCAGTCGCTCGTATCGTCATGAGTGAAAACACGCTTGAGCACTTCCGCAGCGATGCGCCTCGTCGATTGGCCGAGGACGGTGAGTCTGACTTCTCAGTGCAACCACGACACAGCCAAACCCTGCACCCGAAGGGTAGTTCGGGCGATACGTCTTTTAACACGGGCGACCACAGTGGAGAGTGATAGCATGGCTGACGCATACAACAGAACGACAGGGCGATTTAGTGAAGCCCAGTCAACTGTCATGAAGCGAGTCCGCAAGCCGTCGTTCGTCGACAACGCTGTGCGTCACGCTACCTATGTGTCGTCGGCTACCAAGCGTGTAGCAGGCTCTCCTGTGCGTACGGACTTTGAGTCGTCGACCGATAAGACCTACACGCTATCAGAAGAGGACGACACCATCCGAATCGAGCACACCTCGTCGGGCGGGAACAGATTCAGGGGAGGCGTCTTTCATGGAGACGACCAGTTCGACGCTTCGTCGACTGTTCCTTCACTGTTCATCAATGCCGATGACAGCAAACAACGCCTCGCACCACATTCTATAGAAACAGCAACGAAGGGCACACGCATTCGCCTGAATAATCTCAAGGGTCGCAGCCTGATTGACATGGGATTCGATGGTAAGCGTTTGCAAATCGCACAGCCAGTAGCCGTCGGGCTTCGGACGAGTGACTTGGCCGAGCGTATTGTCACAGAGGGTAGGAAAACCCTCTCAGGTTTCCGTATTTCAGCGCCAAGTAACGTGTTTGTGGCAAAGAATATCAACAATGTGGATGCTTTGACCGCTTTGCGGTACTTAGCAAGGCATGATGGCTTCATGACGAAGGCTGATTCACACGGTATGGTCAGTTATGTGCACCAATTACGTGGTAATCGGTCGGTTTACATCCATCAAGACATGGTTTCTGACGGTATTACCGAAGAAAACATGGATGCAGCCCCGAATAGGGTCACTGTGCGTGGAAAACGTCGTGCAAACAACGATGATAACATCATTCAGGTTGACGATATTGAGTCTCAGAAGGACGGAGTGCGTGAAGTGCAAGGTGGTATCTTCGCACCGACCGCAAACAACCGCAATGCGACGAAAAACATCGGTCGAAAGTTCTTGGCTACCGCAAAACGTGCAAAAGGTGCCAAAATGTTGACTGGAACCATCAATTCGATGGCTGTACGGGCTGGTGACATCGTTTCGTTCCAAGATATTGGCGAAAAGACCCAAGATATTGTCCTACGAGTGCGTCACAACCTTACTGAGCGCCGTTCAGACATCAAAGTGTCGTCAATCGAGGGCAGTTTGGAAGATTTGATACAGCGAGCGCAAGAAGGCGACATTTCTTCGATGTTTGATGACGGTCAAGAGGAAAAGCAGCAGGTTAAGGAGAAAAATTACGCTGTCAGCGCCACAATGACCGTAAAAACCACTTGGGCCATCGCCGCAAGGCAAATTCGACCCGAAGGGATGATAATCGGGCACCCTACAAGGGGATTGATTAAAGGAGATGGCTCAGTAGCCGAAGCAGACAACGCATTGTTGACGTTAGGGACATCTCAGTCGAAATGGATAGTAAAGGGGAATGGTTGAATGCCGTTATTGACATCAGGACACCGATTTGTAGTGGATAAGTTGGCTGAGGAGATTACGCAAGTGGTCTTTGGCTTCGATGGAGGTATTGCCACCAGTGAAGACGGTGGAGCAGGTCGCCCAGCCGTAACAGTCACACCTGTCGTGCGTATTGTCGACGATAACACCATTTCAGTCGAGGCTAAACTGACGACGACTGATTCATTTGCCTTACCTCTCCGAGAGGTATGCATTCGCTCGGCTGACCGAGCATTGTTCCGGTACACGTACGACGCAATCACGAAGTCGACTGACACAGAACTTATATTCTCAACAATCATCGAGGTGAACTAACATGGTCAACCCACTATCAGGACATACAACTGGACAAACCGCATCATCCGAATCGTTGAAAGACGGTGCAGGGCTAACGAGCACATCACTTACCAATCTGTACGAAGGGTTGCATGGCAACGGTATCATTCGACTCGACGACCGTGCCTACAATGACAGCAATCGTCAGAACACAGGTACGAACACTGCGGGTCACGTCACCGTGTCCGGTAGCGGTTCGGTTACTGTGTACGGCGGGTACGCAGTGCTTGGCGGCATCTTGTACTCTTTCGCCAATGGTCCGAACTCATCAAAGACCTATACAGCCGGTGATACAACATGGCATCTTGGCTCACTACCGTCTGTGCCATCATCGAATTCAGATGTGATTGTTACAGTATACGTTGTCGCCGATAATAATACTGGCGTTGCAAACGTCAAACATCATTTTGGTACGCCTGTTGTGACATCGACAGGTACGCCTCTTACGTCCACTACGTTCTTGTCACAGCCTCAAGGTTCAGGGGCTGGGGTAAAAAATGAAGAAGCAACCGTCCTCGCTGTCCTACGTTATACGATGACAGGTGGGGCATCAAACGTCACTGCTTCGCTCAATACACCTACTGTAAGTGACAAGCGTTGTCTGCTCAGCAACAGCCCAATGTACTTGACACCACTAACGTCGGGTGCTACAGGTAGTTACGCCAGTGGTGACTCAATCGACCACGCCAATCGTTCTCTTGATACTATGAACGGGGTTGTCGGTGGCTCTCAATCAGGTGCGTTCAACGCTTCGCCACTCGGAGCAATATGGCAAAGTCACAGCCCTGACGGGCACGCAGTGTTGTACTACAGCGCTCGCCGTGACCAAGGTGGTTCGCCTGCTCGGAATACATGGAGGCTTGCACCGAATGAAGTCAAGACCATCACAACAGGTTCCAACCAAACCGCTACGTTTGACGGTCCGAACATATGGGTCATTACGACAACTGGAAACATTACGCTGACACCCACCAATACGTTCCCACACAGTCATACAATTCGTGTGTATCATCCGTCGGGTAGCCACACGTTACACTTTGACCCATCCGGCCTCAACTACGACGTAGCAGCCGGGAAGTCTGTCACATTCGGCTACAACGGTAGTACGTGGAGTGTAATTGGGCTTTCGGGTGCGGGTGTTGGTACGGTAACTTCTATTGCAACTACTGCACCAATCACTGGTGGTACAATCACAACCACGGGTACAATCGGTATCAGTGCGGCTACAACAGGTGCAGCCGGTTCGATGTCAGCCGCTGATAAGACGAAGTTGGATGGTATAGAAGCAAACGCAGATGTTACTGATGCAACAAATGTTGATGCCGCAGGTGCAATTATGAATAGCGATGTTGCAACTAAGGGTCAAATCATAGTAGGTGACGGCACAGGTGACCCGACTATATTGAGCGTTGGAACAAACGGCCACGTCTTGACGGCTGATAGCACACAAGCATCGGGTGTCAAATGGGCAGCGGCTTCGGGTGGTTCGTCATACACAGACGCAGATGCTATTGCCGCAGTTGAAGGAGAAGCAGGTTTAGATTTTTCAACTTCATCCAGTGATGCAGTTATCGAAAACACTACACAGGACAAAGACATTATTTTCAAAATAAATGATGGTGGTTCAAGCACAGAAGTTATGCGTATTGATGGCGATGTTTCAAGAGTCGGTATCGGCACAAACTCACCAGAAAATGCACTTCATGTAAAAACAACTGAAATGACAGGTGATGCTGCTTATGCGGCTCGATTTCAAACAGTAGAAGGGAACGTCGCTATAACTCGATATGGTGGTATTCACATAAATAACGATAATACTGCACCTATAGATGGTGCGGCTTGGGATTCAGACCGTTGGCAAATTAGTGAAAGAGATACAAACCAATTTGATATTGCTCATGGAACACCAACAAATACAAATGTAGGGGCGAGCGATACTCTTTTGAGAATATTGAGTAGTGGTAAAGTTGGTATTAATTTAGGTTCAACCGACCCTACTCAGGAATTAGATGTAAGCGGAAGTGGAAAGTTCAGTTCCAATTTGGAAATTGACGGAGCGCTTAACCACGACGGCTCCACTCTCGGCTTTTTCGGAACAGCCCCAGCATCAAAGACAGCAGTGGCTGCTCTTGGTGCACAGACTGTTAGCCCTGACAATCTAAATGTAGCGGGAAGTGCCGCCGAACTTGGTTCCACACAAGCGGCGATAACAGCCCTGCAAGCAAAACTTGATGCGCTAATTTCGTCTTTGAGTAGTTTGGGGCTGGTTTGAATCGGTAAACTAATCGACCAACTAATGCAGACGTGTGAAGTCTGTAAGACAACAGCGTTACCCCTGTCTATATCAGGCAAGTACACCACAGGCTCAGCCGTGGTATTGCACGAGTGTCCCAACTGTGGCTACATTCGCAAGCACGGCGGCTTGGGTCCGATAGCCGAGCGAGCGTCTCTTTCCAACATACGCAAACGGCTGAAAAAGTCAGGGCATGGGCAAATGTCATTGCTGCTACTGCGCCATGCACAGGACACTATCATCAATCAGCGGACTGGGTAATCACTCCGCCGCCCGGATATTCACCTGACAACATAAATTCGGGAAGAACTTTGCAGGCTTCAATCAATTTAATCATAGCATATGCTGATTCAATAAATGATTCCTCGCACTTGACATTTTTCTCTAAGAGATAAAGCATCAGTGACACTTCTTCTGTAAACATCGCACTCGCTAATGTAATGTATTCCATTGCAAAGGGCTGTACGTCATTAAACGGATGCACGTTTTTTTCTTTGGTTTCTTTTAATAGTCCACTGATAAAATCATCCATCTGCTGTATCTGTTGTTCTCTAACTGGGAGTTTGAGATACGCATTGATTTCATCTGTTCGGTCTTCGTCGGGCTTCGTTTCTTTTTTCTCATGGTCTTCTGCCATAATGCCCCGTATAGTATACTATACTTAAATGCAGTGAGTCTTTTGACCAAAAAATACTCAGACGTATATCGATTGTCATTCGTCCGACTTCTTGCCGATGATGTCATCGATACGAAGAATGCTAATGCTAACTTCACTCGCTGACAGGATTGCCTGCCTTACCAAGCCAACTGGCTCCCATACGTTTGCCTCAATCATAGAGCAAGTGCCACCGTTCTCGATGTCAGGACCTGCGTCTTGATTGCCTTGTTGATGCTCATTGCGTAGCGCAAGGATGGTGTCCAAAGGCACGAACCCTGCGTTCTCAGCGATGGTAGCAGGGATGGTCTCTAAGGCGTCAGCAAACGCTTCGATAGCCATCTGTGCTCGACCACCAATCTCAGCAGCACGACTGCGGAGGTTGAGCGCTGCACCGACGTAGGATGAGCCACCACCAGTGACGACCCTGCCACTGTTGTAAGCAAGACATACCACGCCGAGAGCATCATCGAATCCACGTTCGGTTTCATCGAGTGTCTGACGCGTGGCACCACGCAACACAAGCGTGGTCACGTTGCCATCACCTTTGACGATGATGTAGTCCATGTCACCAACAGTCGACTGTACGACCGAGGCATCTGCGGCTGTCAGAACACCGTCGACCGAATGGCTGACTGTCGTGCCCAGTAGTGTAGCCAAAGCATCGAGGTCGCTTGGCGGAACACGATGGGCTACGCTGATGTTGTTCTTGGCGAGCAGTGCTGCTACAAGTTCGTTGACGCTGTCACGACAGAACACGACACCACCCTTCGGCAACTGCTCGACGATAGCATCGACCTTACCCTGCCAAACGTCCTTGTCAGCATACTGCTTGTAGGACTTGATGTCACTGACGCTTTGCAGGTTGACCTGCACGCCTTCTTCTTTCTTGACCGACAAGCCAGTGTTGATGAGAAGCACACGCCCCTCAGGTTCTGTTGGCATGTTCGGCGTCAAGAACGTCTGATTGAGCATGACACCCCCGAAGCAGTGCGAATCATCGAGTGAACCACCCGGTTGCCCGATGACACGAATACGCTTGATGTCACCCTTCGCTTGTTCTGCTGCCTCAACACACAGTGCTGATACATGTTCCATGCTTGTCTCAAGTGACTTGCCAGTGATGGCTGTCTTTGCTACGTGGTTGAGATATTCCTTTGCATCAACCGCAGTGCTTTCGATGTGGTCAACTGCCCACTTCGCTGCCTGACGATACCCCTTACAGATGATGTTGGAGTGTAGCCCTTTGTCGAACAGTGGTTCACTGTTGCCGAGCAAAGAACCCGCCAACACGGTTGTTGTCGTTGTGCCGTCATAGCACATGCTTTCTTGTGTGTTTGCTGCTTCAACAATCATCTTCGCACCGGGATGTCCGATGTCCAGTTGCTGTAGGATGGTCGCACCATCGTTTGTTACGATGACGTTCCCACCTCCGTCAACCATCATTTTGTCCATACCCGCTGGACCTAACGTCGACCGAACGGTGTCGGCGATTAGTTTGGCTGCTCGGATGTTGTTGCTTTGTGCTGTTTGTTTCTTTTCTCCAGTCATGTTTGTCCCTCTTACCATGTCACCTCATATTCAGTGACGGCTCCTGACTCTCGGCATCTTGCCTTGACGAAGCCTTCTTGGTGACCGTGATTCCACAACTCATAGGACAGTTGTGCGTCCTTCAAGCAATACTCGGCTACTTTACCGTAGTTGCCTTTACGCCATTCGATTGGCGCTTCTTCGCTTCGCATGATTTTGTCACTCCCTAAGGTGTGACGACATGCGTCGGATAATGGTATGCGGTGCTTCGATGCACTACGCAATAATACAGATGTATCGATAATGTGTTCCTTTGATTTAGAAAGAGCATCGCCTGCTGCCCAACAATCAAGACTATCCCGTAGAACGGGAAGGTCGAAGTTCATCAAATTGTGACCGACGATACGACCGCCCTTTGCGATGTGATTCGACAAGTCTCTCCCCAATGTTTCAGGGTGCAGTTCTTTCAGCACCACGCCATCAGGTAAGAACTTCTTGGCCTCGGACTTGTTGCAGTACACAACACCCTCAGAACCGTTCCACGTCGCTACGACGGTTGGCTCAAACATGTGTGTGTTGTTCCACCCGCCAATCTCGTGAGAATAGTTCTCAGTCTCGATGTCGAGTGCCATTACGTCGCTCATGCTATCAGTTCCTTTATCTCGATTATCTGCTGGATGGTCTCTTGCAAGACGCCCCTACATGGCTCACAGACACAGACTTCTTTGTTCCTTCGGTAGCCGAGCAACAGTAGTGCCGATTCGTCAGGGTCATGACACACAAAACACTCACGCATCGTCTCCCTCCTTGAATTTGAGATGTTCCTTGCGTAGTCGGACATATTTACGCCGACTCTCGCTCGTCTCCTCAAACAATTTCGCACCGAATTGATTGTATTTTGTATTGATTGAATTGTCACTGCTGAGGTTCATGTCTTGACCGAACATGTTGAACAAGTCACGTTTCTTGACCCATCCCTCACCACGGTTGTCATCGAAGTCGAATCGCTCCGAACGCTTGTAAGCCATCTTCCATGCCTGCTCGACATTCTTTCGGTCTTTGTGAGCCATACCCACCTTGACCTCAGACTCAAGCCATTGGATGAGATTGTTGTATAGGTCGTGTAATATCTCCTTCGCCATGTCGACGTGGTCACCACGAACAACCCACGTTCCCTCAAGCATCGCCATGTGGTGTGCTAATACATTCGTATAGTTCTGTAGCCCCATAATGAATGACGCACAGACAGATTGTTTGTGTGGGTCCATGTTCTCGACGAGGTAATAGTATTCGTCGATAGCCCCAATCAGTGCAGGCACGTAGCCGTCATCGATTGTGAACAATTCGTCCATGACCTCCATCGCCCAGCCCTCTTGTGTATCGTCGTCGGCATCGTCCCATTGCATAGGCTGTATACCAACCAGTTCACACACTCTTCGTTTGAGCGACAGTTGAAGGTCGGTAAAGTAATCGACAATCTCCCTGTACTTGATGTCGTGCTTTGTTCGACTGTGTACACTCTCGGCCAGTTCGTGCGCTACGTTGCGCTTCATGTCCAGTGTCCACTCACGCCAATACAGCAAAACACGCTGAAAGATACCCTTGTCGAGAACGTGCTCTTTGATACCCTTCGGTGGGAATGTCGTAATCCATAGACTGACCTCCGACTTGATTGTGATTGTCCCGTCACGCAAGTGCTTGGTCAGTATGTTCCGACCTGTGCCTGCGGAGTTGAGTGCTGATTGAAGGAACAAGACAGTTCCTTCTGAATGCTGATTAGGCTTGAGAAGGATTGAACCCTCGTCGAAGTTCATACCCTTTCGCCCTGCAAGCACACCCGGTCTTTGGACAGGTGGCTCACCCTGTTCTTCTTGAACGAATGACCCTACAAGTGCTGCGTCTGTACCAGTTGAATAATCGACGACCTCTAAACCGGAGTCGCCCATCACTTTCTGAATGACCTCAAAGGCTACAGATTTACCAGTCCGTGTATCTTGAATCCAAAACACACTCACTCTCGGACATAGGTTGCTTCCTCCCACTGGAATACGAACGTATGGTAACGCTGCTTGCCCCAATATGAAAAAGAACGACAGTAGTCCGGGGATTTCGTTGTTCTTACTTACTTCTTTGAAGTGGCTCAGATACCCCCTTAGTATGGGATAGCGTGAAACCGCTTCATATTTGTCTGCTCGGTGGTCTATCATTTTGTTCCCTCTTCTTCTTTGTTGTCCGTTCGACACGGACGGGTTCCTCGCTCGTTAGAACGTCTATTAAACGCTTCCGCAGGGTAGGCCCCATACCCTTCACTGTTTTCAGTGATTCTTGGAAAAGCATCTCCTCGATGCTCCCACATTTTTCTAACAGTTTCACGACCAAATCAGGTCCGAAACCCGGAATTGCATTGAGCATGTCAGCACGAACATCGTTGGTGCTCACTCTCGTAACAGCACGTGCACCGTGCCGTGAGGCAGGCTTGTGTGCTTTCTTGTGTAATTTGACGATGAACATCGCCGCTTCGACATGGTCTTTGGCCTTGTAAATATGGCAGTCAAAGTCAGCCATGATGCGAGCAAACGTGCCCATCAGTTCGTTCGTGACTCGTGAATAGTTGGCTTTCGCTCCTCGATTCTGAGCCATTTTGACGTATTTTGCTATGTCACCATGGACAACCAAAAACACTCGGTCGCAGTTTGCATCGAGGTTGTCGAGTTGTCGCCATAGATGACCGCTATGACTCGATTGAAAGAAGTCGCTGAGGCTCTTGCACTCAACGTGACCTGCTCCCACCTTGTAGTCACCCATACCGTTAAGGAATTGGGACTTGACAAGGACGCCCTCCTTACTTGCCATACGATGTATGGCCTCACACAGCGACCCTCGCTCGTTGCTATCAACTATCAGTGGTGGTACGCTCATCCTTATCCCTCATTTTGTACAGGTTTACCTTGTTGTTGTGTGCTCCTCTTCCGACAAATCCACAGACCTCGACCACGCTCTTGAGTCGTCTTGATATAATTTGACTGACTGACGTTGACGTCAATCCTGAGCGACGTGGTGCTAATGCAACAATTTCATTGGCAGTAATAGGTCGACCCTGTTCTTCAATTACCTGTCTCACAATGTCCGCCTTTGTTTTTTGTCCACCTTTACGCATCAGTTGTCGCCTCCTTTATAGCACCAGTCTTATCCCAGTACCGGCACTTTCCGATACACAACCCCTTCTGCCATAAGGATTTACACGTTTGTGGATAGTCCTTGCCAACGATTGTACTCACTTGGTATCGTGTGACACCTAAGTCTTGGTCAGCCCATTGTAGGCTCATTAAGAACTCAACGATTTCTTCGGCGTGTTCTTGGAGTTGGTCGGGTGAAAATCGATGAACTGGGAAGAAGTTTCTCTTCCGTGCAGCCAAGTACTTCACCAACTGAACGCGGGCATCGTGACTTGGATTTCCTCCAACTTGGCAGGCTGCCTGATTCAGACAAGGTAGAATGATAACATCGTTCATGCGAACGGTTGCTACGTCCAACGGCTTAGCGTTCGGGTCGAACACTTGGAGTGTTTCAGTCACCTTTCTAACCTTCAACTCGACGCCCTCTTCTCCGTAAGATATGGTGCCACGAGACGGCTCCATAGCCTTCTGTAAGATGTGGTGATACCCGCCCTCCAAATCTTCGGTGGTCAGTGGTATGCTCCAATACCCACGCTTAGCGTTGTATGAGTTCGGTATTCTGATTAAGCCACTCGTGTCAAATGGCACGGCTGGGTCACAGCAATATAGGTCAAATCGCTTTACCCAGTCGTTGACCAACTGCATACCTGACTCACGCAAAGCGGACAATTGCCCACCAGTGCTCGGCATGTGTCGCTCGGCCAAATCAATCCACACGTGATAGCCGCCACCACTAAACCACACGGCGTGTGATATGTTTTCCTCAATCAGAAACCGATGTAGCCGTAGTGTTTGCTCAAGGGGTATGTGTGGCTGAACCTCAGCCCCCTTGTCCTTGAAGTTCTTCGGGTCAAAGTCGAGAACGAAGTGTCGGACAATTGGCGTTTGCAAGTCGACACGTCGATGGTGTGGGGCTTGCGTACCTCGATAACCGTAGACCGTCATGTAGGCGTTCGACACACCATTCTTACCACGCCAGTATCGCTCAAACGAACTCTTGCTATCAACCAACTTGCGATAGCCTCGTCCTTGTTCAGTGCTCAGTTCAAGCACTTCTCTCGGAAAGTCAAAGTGTATTTTCATACTGTTTTCCTCCTCTTCGCCATGTACATGTAAATATCTCTCATGGCATCGTGCATCTCAGCAGGGTCAACCAGCACAACGTTATTGAGGCTAATCAGGGCTATCGCTGGAAAGCGTTCGCCGCCAATGATTATCTCGTCTTGAGCCATGATGGTCATAGGCTTCTCTTGCATCGCAAAAGCGACTGAGCACTCTACACCAAATACAGCCGACACCCAATACTCAACACATCGTTTGACTGATTCAGCCGCCTGCATTCTCTTGCCTCCGAATGCGTGGCTTAGGTTTCTTCCAATAAATGTCTCCACCCTCTTGCCATGCTGGGCACTCGGTCACAAACTCGCACCATGCACACTTACCTTCACTTGGCTGTGGCATGAAGTTGTTCGTCAGATATGCCTCTACAAGATTGCGAAGATGTCGCTTGAGTGTATCGTTGATGTAACGCTTGTTGATTTTCTCATAGGCTACGTGGTTCTCGCTTCTTGGTGCTTCTTCACGTCGGCCATGGGGATAGAACCAACCCCAGTGTGAGACATCCTTCAAAGGATGGTCAGCCTTGTGGAGTAGGTCAGTATAGAACGCCATCTCAGTCCGCATCGAACGAACCTTGAAGTCTGTCCCAACCCACTTACCAGTCTTCAATTCCATGAGTGTGTATGTCCCATCCTCATTCTCGTAGCCACGGTCAATGCTGCCTGCGAAGTGAATCGGTACAGTTACCGTTTCGCCGTCGAACTCAAAGTCAATCTCCTCAAAGGCGTGAACCTCCAATTCATTGATGACGGGTAAGAACCTGTCAGGGTCTTGTTCAAGTCGAATCAAATCCCACTCGATGCGTTGACGAATGATTGGTTCTTCACCCAGTGCATACGGTTCATCCGGCTGAGGGACACAGTCAAGGAGCATTTGTAGCGCCTCCTCCCTATGACCCTTCTTGAGTGCCTCATACGCTTTACGATATACTGGACGAGCCAGTACATAGAACTCCTCGATGGCATCGTGGACATTTGTTCCACGCAACATGTCGTCCGTCTCAGGACTCTTGCGACCTTCGATACGCTTGTACTCATATTGCTTCTGACAGAATGTGAAATCCGACGTAAGGCTTGACTTGGTGACACGAAGGTATTTGTCGTGCCCTACGTGCCACTGATAGGTGGACTTACCGTATGCTTCCCAATTGCGTTTAGACATCGAATCACTGCGGTTGCATCATCTGTGCTGCGACAAGAACGTATTCACTGATAAGTTCGGCTGCTTCCTTTGATTCGCTGAACCCCAAGTGTGAAAGAACCGTATCTTCAATTTTCTTCTGTAGCATAATCATGTGGACTGACTGACTCGTAAGTCCTGTAAGCAATCCCTTCTGTGGGGCGGACTTGGTCGCTTTCTTGTTGAAGTCAAGATGTCCGTCATACGGATTCGGACGTGAAACAACTTTTCGTTCATAAGGCGCTTTGTATTTATCTTCCTTAGGAGAAGATGTCAACTTATCCTTGATTTTGTTCATGCGCTTGCCTTTACCTGACAATTGATATTTGCTGAACTTCTTGTTACCAATACGTTCCAATACTCCTTCGCCAACCAATGCGCCCAGTGCATTCGTTACCAATTGCTTGTTGTTTTTCGTTCCCTTGAATAGAGCGTTACCTTTCACAATGTTGTAAAGAGCCTCACGGGTAAATACCGTGTCTGCTCCGAACTGGTCCGCTATTACATTCTTTCGTGCTTCTTTCTTGTTTGTTGTTTGGCTTCTCATTTTTTCTCACCTTTCTTTGGGACTACATACTATTATATTAAATCAATCACCAATAAGACTTGGGCTTCGCTTTACCCGAAGCGTAATCTATATTCCACTCCAGTGCTTTATATATTGGCTCAATCTTTTTGGTTATTAGTTTCAATACCATAGTATCATAGTCGAGTATAAATTCATCGAGTTCACTCTCTTCATGGAATGACACGATGTCTGTCTTAGGTAGGCCATCAGGTACATCTTTTACATATACCCATTTAGCACTGTCACCTTCGTCAAATCTTGACCCGTTATATCGCTCGGCCAAGTGAGCGTTGTAATATCTTGCACCTTTTACACCCGGTACTCCGACACTCGGAGCATAGTTGTTCAAAGGCTTTTGAATACGTGTTACACCACACAAATCTTTGAGTGGTATCTCACCGTTTTGAATACGTTTTGCTAATGGTCGAACTAATGAAGTTGCATCATTCTCCGTCCCACCATTACAGACAATCGTAAGTAAATCTCGCTCCAAAGTTCTTGACACTGGAGCGAGTGTTGATATTTTACCGAACCGTGCTGACTTGGATTTACCTTCGTCTTCGGGAGGCCATGAACATATACCATAGTACAGGTTCTTACCTGCTACAATCCAGTATGGCATGTATGCCTCAAATTCAACAAACAGATGACTGGCATCGAGTTGTCGTTGAACCTCTTCGGTCAAGTGTTTGGCGAGAGCCTCAGCCTCGTCAAATGGAATCTGAACAAATGCGGAGTCGGTGTGACCATACAAGGCTGAATAACCCTGAGCCTCAGACTCCTCCATCAAGAACCGAATAGACTCTCGACCTCTTGATGTGATGGCGCTTGCTATGGCTGGTGCTGCCCACCCCCAGTGAGTACTGGCACACATACCATATAGTGACGCCATGACTCGCTTTACTGCGAGTTGCATGGTGTTCCACCCTGAGCGTTCTGACTTGGTTTCAGCGGCACGCATGTTCTTCTTGTAAGCATCACGTACCTCAAACAACTCCTCGACGATTGTGGGTAGCAGTCCACGCTTTGACTGGTCCCAACACGTGCCGTCCTTGAGTTCCTTGATGTTCTCCTCACCACGTCGTGCGTTGTCGACTTGCGTCTCCCATGACAGGTTATCGCTCAGGATAATCGATGGGTACAACCCCTTGTAGTCAACACAGGCAACTCCCTCATATCGACCCGGTTTGGGTGGAGGGATGAATGCTCCTTCGTAGTCCACCTTCTCAGCACCCGACGATGTTGGGGCTTTGTTGTCAGTGCGTCGACTAAGCAGGCCACGTGCGAACCGTGTGACGTTGTGACACGATTCAAACATGACACCACAGAAACGCTGTAGCGCTAAGTAAAAGTTGAGAATGTGGTTGTCTTCGTCGATACGCTTGAGCAAGAGAACGTCTTGCATACAGTAGTCGACGTATTCGTCGAATCGTTCGTACCATCCCGTGAATACGTCCATGTCGAACTTGTTTGCATAGCCTAACTCCTCGGCGATGGTCGCCAACTTGAGGTTGGCTAACTGCGGTCGACCACTGTCTTTCCACACACGCTCAAAGCCTGTGCCACTCTTGAGAGGAGCAGCAGTATCGAAGCACAGACGCCCCGCTACGGGTTGGTCTGTGTAGTCGTAGCCACCACGCTTGTCTTTACGTGGACGCAACACCCGACCCAGTGGGCTGAGCCGTCGATAGGCGTCCCTGCCAAGCAACTTCTTCTGAGTCAATCGACCCACCATGTGTGGCAGGTCAGCCCACATCAGTGCGTGAGCGACGAAGACATCAGGGTTGACCTCCTCAAGATGGTCGAGGAAGCGAGTATAGATTGCACGCTCGGAGTTGCAAATCACTCGTCTGTATGAAAACTCGGCGGTAGTGCCATCCTCATACTCATGCTTTACATGGCGCACCTCGTCGATGCACTCGTCGTCGCCCAACTCTCTTGCTGAGCGTTCCGACCAACAGTAGGCTACACTCTCATTGGTGTGGCTGTCTGTGAAAGCAATGACCGTAGTGAAGCCCTTGACGGGGTCCCACTCAAGGTCGAGGTGCCATACACGTGGTGTCCAATCAGGCATCTCGCTGACTTCGTCAATGAGGTATCTGTCGGGCAACCGTAGGTCCGCCTCCCATGTCTCAATCTCACGACGCACGCCGTGCAAGTCGTTGGGTCGCATCACGTTGACACGAATCAAGTCCTCGCCATACAGACCAGTAGCCTTCGTAGAACGGTCGATGGTTAGTCCATAGTACCGTTCACTCAGCCGAGTCAAAAGGCGGGGAGGGGTGTCGGCTCTTACCCATGTGTAGGGTTGGAAGTCCGTTACCGTCTCTTCAATCAGTTCGCCTTCGGGTGAGCGCCATCGCTTGTATAGCGCAGCCATGCCCTCAGGGTCAGGATAGTATTGTTCGATAATCATTCATCTTCACCCATGCACAGTACATCGGTGTTGACATCTTTGTATCGACGTATCAACTCTTTCAAGTTCTTACGTGACGTTCGTCGGTTGAAGTATTGACCGTGTCCACGCAGGTAAAACCGTACGCTGATGACTCGGTTGTCGTCCAACTCGTCAGGTATGACAATCCATTGCATGGATGCCACTTCTTTCAAATCGATAATCAGACTGTTTGCTGATGCATATTGCTTTTGTATATCATTCATTTTTCTCTCTCCTTTGTTTTTCTCTTCTGAGTCTTGCACAACGACCGCATCGTTTGCAGTGTGTCCAATGACTTGTGATTGGTCGTTGCTTGCAATCGATACACATTTGTGTCATTCCTCTTCCTTCTCCTTCTTCCACAGTTCAGAACATCGAGGCCCCGCACAGAAACGGAAGCCTCGTCGAGCCGGTAGTGTGCACTTACGCTTGGAACATTTTCTCATTCATCCACCTCTTGGTCAAACACAATGAGTAGGAAGTCGTCGTTACGCCCTCGTATGACGAGGGGTGCGTTCTCACCCATGTGAATCGAAACGTTCTGATTCGGCACCGTGCCCAACAGGTCGGGCAACCAGTGAGCGAAGTGCGATACATACGACTCCTTGTCGCCTGACACTTGCTCAGCCTCAGCGTTGACGAACATCTTGCCCTTGCTGGACTTGGAAGCCATGACCGTGAAGTCACTGTCCTTCGGTCGCAACTCGGCCTTACAGGTAAACAGATTACCTATCACCTTCGTTGCTTTCGCCAGTGGGTACAGGTCAGACCCGTCGACCACGGCCTCAGCAGGGAGTGGTGCGTTCCCGAAGGACGTCCACATGCTCTCCTCGCTTTTCTTGACTATCTTCTCAATCAGGCTGACATCACTGTCCGATGCAATGTATGTGCTGGTCGGCAACTCAAGGTTGCTGTTGCCACCCTTGACGTGCAAGGGTCGACCTCGACCTCGTTGGTTGACTGTGACGTCGGATGATGTCACCGACTTGAGGAAGGCCAAGAGGCGAGCGACATCGCTCACGTATATGTGACCCTCATCATCACTGGTGCAGGGCATACCCTTTCGCAAGTAGTGCGTCAATTGACCCACGGCAGCGATGATAGTGCCCGACGATACCCGAAGCACGAGGTCATCGACACCCTTAGCAAAGGTGTCAACGAAGCCAATCAGTGCTTTTCTGTCCGCTTCAAAGGTAGGCATACGCCTCACAGGGTCCTGTCCCGTAGTTCCGGCAAGCCGTACCACTCAGCGTTCTGTCCCTTCTTCGTCACGAAGAACGTGCGTTCCTGACCCTGCAAGTTCGGGTTGGTCTTGACCTTGACGAACTCGGCGGAGTAGCGAGTCTCGCCCGTCTCCTTGCCGTCCTCGTCACGAACCTTGGTGTCCTTGCACCATAGAATCTGTGTGAGGTCGTTGTTGGCCTGCTTCTCCCATACGAACTTCCAACCATCGTGGCTGTACTCGTCGTCGGCTGACTTGATGTGCGTCTCCCAATAGACGTCCACGCCAAGCATGTTCATCTGTCGGCACAACGCAGTCAGTTGTTTGAATCGAGTCGAACGGATGTTCCAGTTCCAACCAATCTCCTTGTTGAGTTTGGAGGCGGCTGCTTCAATCGCATCCTTTGCATCCATCTCAAGGTCGTAAATCTTCATGTTGTTGATACACACTTGGTCGAACTGGTCAACCGCAGTGACAAGGAACGCCTTCAATCGAGGCTTGTCCCACTCAGGGTCACGCTGGTTGCGAGCATACTCCAGTGCGAACTTACAGATGTCCATCACACGCTGGTGTGTCTTCTGATAGTCGAACGCTGTTCGGTTGCCGACCTGTGTCGACCACGGGTTCCAAAGACGGAAGCGGTCGTCGTCAGTGTAGTGGGTCTCTTTGCAATCAAGAGCACCACTATCGAAGTCGAGACACCACATCATCTCATCCTCAGCAGCGTAGTTCACGAAGGCATCCATAGCGATACCAGTCTTACCTCGACCACTGTGACCTGCAATGCCACAGAAGATAGTCGATGGCTTGAACTTCTTCTGAACCGTCTGTTGGTTGAACTCGTTCATCAGTTCGGGGTAGTTCGTTGTAGCACCACTCTTCGGAGCAGGTGCTGCCTCCTTCTTGGCAACTGGCTCAACTGGCTCAGATTGCACAGGGGGTTCGGTCTTCTTCTCTTCTTTGTTTTCTTCAACAGCCTTGTTCAGCGCTGCCTTCAATGCGTCCAATCCACTCATTCTTTCACCTCAAAATTGGTCGATGTCTGTGTTTCCACCCGTTGCTCCCGGTCGTGCTGTTCGTGGAGGGACATAGATACCGAAAGCCGTGAGGCTTGGTACCATGTCGTCTCGGAACATCCGTGTCTTGAGTTGTCCACAGATGAGCACTGGTGTGCGCTCAGCATAAGGCACCCATTCATCACCCTTCTTGAACTCAAACGGATTGTTCTCGTCGTTCAGGGTGCCCGGAATCCAAACGGTAATCTCGGACAGCGGGGACTCTCGACCATACTTCGACTGGGCACTCAGGCTTGTGATGCTCAGACGGAAGTTGCGTCCCGTTCTGTCATACTGGTTGTCGTTCGCCTCTTTGTTGAGTCGGCTGACATATCCCTTTGTGATAACTGTCGGCGAAAGGAAACCATCGTTGTAGGCAATCTTTCGGTCGTCGTATGCTTCAAGGAGTTCAGCCATGTCGACGTAGGTGTCGTGCTTGTCGCTGACCCAAAAGCGTGCTGCATCTGAGAAGTCCGACATACTGCCGTCGTTCTCGATGTATGTGATTGTGTCACAGAAGTCACGGTTGGTGTACACTGTGTCTCTTGTCGGGTCATTCGGAGGAATAACTTGGACTTGGCACAGTTGACCAATCTCGTATTGTGCTGACATGCTGTTGCCACTCAATGCGATACGCCACAAACGTGGGTTCTCGATGAGGCTGTTGACTTCGTTGCCAAGAAAGTGCATGTAGCGCACTTCGCTCGTCGGCGCAATCGGCTTACCGAAGGTGGCTGTACCCTCACGGTTGTTGAGGAGGGCCACCATGGTGTTGTCGACCTCAAGTGCAAACCATGGTAGGTTGTCACCATCAACACGCTCATTGGTCGGCTCGCCGTTGACGTGCCATACTCCCTCTTTCGCCTTGAGGATGCCAATCATTCCTTGCTCGATAGCACGGTTGCTGTCACGCTTGAAGAGACTCACAGCCTCTTCTCGCTGTCGTCGACGTAGGTCTGTCGGAGCGTCGTTCAATCCGAGAACGTGACCTACGAATTGAATCGTATCACGGTTACCACCGCTGCCACTTCGTCCAAGGTTTCGTGTGTCGATGACAAACATCTCAGCCCATTCTGTCAACAGATAGGGGTCTTCACTTTGCCAATCAGTCACACCGAACTCGTCGCTGAGCCATTGCTCAAACTCCTTCGTTGCTTCTTCTTCTTCCTTTCCAGTTCTTTCTGCGTATGCCTTTATACGTTCCATTACTTCATCATTCATTGTTTCACTTCCATGTTTTGTTTTAGGGTTGCTACGAAATACTCAAAGAATGCTATATCGTCATCAGGCCATTCGTTGGTCATTATAATAAAACGACCGTATGTTCTCATAAACGCATACCACTCCTCTCCCTCTTCCAGCAGGGGTCGTGCTCGGAACCTCAACTTCTTTAATGTTCCGAAGCGGTTGTTGCCTTCTTCAAGTTCTCGTAGAATATATGCAGCAAGCGACTTATAGTCGCCGCCTGCTAAATTAAGCGCAGCCTTCGCCATGTTATTACCACGACCACGTATGTGTTCCATTAGTGCGTCGTCGGTCTTCGACAAAGACTGCAATGTGTCAACTACTTTTCTTGCACTACCGGAGTAATAAGAACCCAAATTTCTGTAATACTCTTTCCATGCATCAGGTAATTGCTCTTGCTCGTGAATGTTTAATGCCACCTGTTCTATTTCATCGGATGTCATAGGCTTGAAATGATACACTCGACATCTGTCTATTATTGCTGAATGGAAACCACCCATGTCGTTCGCTGTTAATATAAATCGTACAGTCTTGTGACTCGTCTCCATGATTTGACGCAGTGCCTTCTGTGCATCCTTTGTTAGTGAATCCGCTTCATCCATGATGATGTAGCGGTGTGAAGCCATCAATGCTTTTTGTGAGACAATGTGTTTGAGTTCATCTCGGATGTACCCAATCCCTCTGTCGTCACTGGCGTTGGTGACGATGACGTTGGCAGGGTCAAACGCACTCCCCAATGCTCCCCTTGCCAACGCCATCGCCGCCGTTGTTTTACCCACACCTGACGGTCCTATGAAGAGAAGGCACGGCGGTGTTGTCTCCGCCGTCCATTCTCGTGAATCTCGTTTCAACTCTTGACAGCCGACCATTTCGTCGACAAGAGTTGGTCTGTATTTTTCCCTCCAAACTTCGGTCATCATATTCCCTCTTTCTTATTTCTTTAAATAGCCCTACCAAAATTACACCATTTCGATGAGGTCTGTTAGTTGACTTGTATCACTGAATCCGAGGTTGTCGTCAACATACATGACCTCGCCCACCATCGACATGGTTGACAGGTTCATATCCTTGACCTGCCCAACCAATACAATGGCCTGTTCTTCAATCGGCATCCAGTGATTGCCGACGAGGACTCCGTTCTTCGCCAACCTTGTCCTCAAGTGGTTGGCAACTGAGGCGTTTAGTTTAACCTCAAGCACTTGGTATGGGTCGAAGCCATCCAAGACTCCGAGCCTCAAGTGTGTTTCATACTCCGCATCCTTCCTTACAGAAAGACCGAGTAAGTGAATCTGATATGCTCCGTCCATCACAACGTAGCCACCATGCCCTCCGATGTCAAGAGGACCGCCATCTTTGAGACGCAGTCGCTCGTTGTCGTTGATGGCTATCAATGCGTTCGTCAAGTTCTCGCCCTCCTCAAGAAGCCTACCCACCTTGATGGGTACCTTGAAGGTTGCCGTGCTGAGAACCTCGATACGCTCTCGATAGGGTCGCTTGTACACTTCCCAGTCCTGACCCATCGACAACACGTCACTGACTGATACAATTGAATTACCTGACACCTCAACCTCATAGACACCAACAGTCTGAGTCGGTAGAAAGAACGTGTCAATCTTACCTACAGGCTGCTTGTCTTGATTGTACAATGTACCTCGTAGTGTTCCAGCAGGGAACTCCACGACATGGAGGTATCGGCGTTGTGCTTTGATGACCTCAAGATAACTACTACTTGGTGCAGTCGTCTGTGTCCACGACTTATACACTGGTCCACGGAATGGTTGACCCGGTTGGATGTGGTCGAGAGGTTTGACCTCCTCGCTCTCATCCTTGAGTGTCTTCACAAGATACTCAGCAGGTGACATCGTATCGAGTATGCGCCTCACTGCCTTGAGGCTCAGCGCCCTGCTACCAGTGAGATGTGAACATCGTTGAATGAAGCGGTCGATTGGATAGGGCGGGGCTTCGCCCAGTGCCCTTGACCAAAACGCCTCAGCCTCAAGTTGACTGAGTTGCTTGGCTACGTCCAACACGGGTGTTTCGTTCAGTCGGTGCATCAGCATCATCGCTTGCTTGACTGTCAAGTTGCTCGGTTCCTCATTGCTCTCCGATGCGAGCGTCGGAACGATGGGTTGCCCCGCCAATGCCTCGTCCCATACCAAGCCTGAGATACCAAGTTCTCGACAGACAGACTCTCTGATGTGGCTGTCTGAAATGAACTGTCGAGGATGTCGTGAATACTTCGGGAAGAAGATGTCAATGATGTCCTCGTAGTCCTCGGCTGATTGCTCAACCATATCAGACACAGCACGCATGGACTCACGAAAGTCAGCCGCACTGTCGTCGCTGTTGCGTCGATAGTACAACCTACGGAGTGTGCGTGCTGCCTCAGCAGCAGTCGATAGTAGCAAGGTAATCACTCAATCGGATATGTAAATTCCCAAGTGTTTGCAGTCAACTCTTGCAACTCTTTGACAGCGCCCAGTAACATGGTCACTGTCTTGTTCTCACGTTCATACAATTCATTCACCTCGTGGAGCAAGTCTTTGACCTGCTCACGTAGCGATTCGTTGTCTCGTTCAAGTTGTTCTATTCTGTCTTCAATGTATTCTTT
>Ga0209645_1000389_pt1 | contig 23172 bp, 27 predicted proteins | sample ETNvirenome_6_30_FD_184070 | JGI IMG/M metagenome (GOLD analysis project Ga0209645, IMG submission 184070) | Marine viral communities from the Pacific Ocean - ETNP_6_30 (SPAdes) (version 2) | ecosystem: Environmental > Aquatic > Marine > Oceanic | place: Pacific Ocean | collected 2013-06-19
GAATCGTCTTGTCTTTCTTAGTTTTACATTACGACCTGGAAAGTAATCTGTAAAATATCTAGGATCTGCGCCATTCCATTTATATATACCTTGATCATCATCACCTGCTAAATAAATTCTTTTTACATTGTCAGCCATCTTATAAACGACAGACCATTGTAGTGGTGTACAGTCTTGGGCTTCATCTAATATTAAAACATCTAATGACGGAAACTTTATTTCAGATATAGCCTTCTCTATCATATCATCAAAGTCAATGAATGATCTGTTACCACCTGCTGTCTTGTAATGTTCGTATGTTCTTATCTTTCTTAAATATATATCAAGACTATCTCGTTTATAGTTTTCTCTTTTGTATCCTTCTATCGGTGACAACAATAAGTTTCTAGATTTACTATACACACCAAGTGACCAATCTTTGTAAGTGAAGTTATCATCTGATAGTCTAGTGTCAGATCTTTTAACAATACCGTTTTGTATTGCAAAGTCGATCATACAATCTTTAGGATCAAATACTTCTTCTTCAAAATATCTCCTACAATAAGTATGTAAAGTTTTAAATCTACTAAAGTCATCTGTGTTAAATTTAGGAAACGCTGTTAAGCTTCTTGCTACTGCGGTATTCACAGCTTTGTTTGTAAACGAAAGGAAGGCTATGTTATTAGGATTAGTGCCTTTTTTAATATGACCTTTTAAAACTTTTTCAATTAACGTAAATGTTTTTCCTGTACCTGGTGGGCCAAATATTTTAATTGTTTTATGTTTTAGTTCCTTTAGTTTCGCTAGTTCTAAATTTGTTTGTGTGGTATTCATTGTCAAATTCACTTACAGCATCGTCTTGTTTCTTTACACTCTTCTTAGGTTTAGCATATTCTACAAATTTTGGTAACTTAACTTTCCAAACATTTTTTATGCCATTAAAGTAGTCTAACCTAATACAGTTTAAAAATCTCATAGCTTCTTGTGTAGAATTAAATATTTTTTTACGTCTATCTAAAAAGTCCTGTAAAGTAGACTTTTTAAAATAACAATTATTAGAATCATCTATATGTACGTACCCATCATTTAGTTTTTCAAAACTATCTTCTTCAATGTGGTTTTCAAAAAATTCTTTTAGTATCGTATATTGTCTTTCTTCAATTGTGTCAGTAAATTTCATACTATCGTTTTCACTCGCCATCTCAACAAGTGAACGCATCATTAGTTCAAAAGGGTTTGGGCCTGATCTTGGACGTGGTAGATTCATCCAATAAATTTTATAATTCATAAGTTTTTTCTTCCAAGACTTCTCATCAACCATATCTTCAGGAGTTACCGTTATATGTTGTCCTCTAAATTTAAAACTATACAACATACTTTTTAAATCTTTAGTAAACTCTACTTCTTCAAACTCATTAATAATGTCAGGAGCCTGTTGGTTCAGACCAAGTTTTCTTAACTTACATTGTTCCTTATCACATATGGGTACTAAGCCGTTGTACCTTGGTGGGCATTTATAAAAATAATCTTGTGGCTTACTTATTGATTTTAAAACTGTTTGCTCTACTTCATTGTCAGGCATAGGATTGGTAAAGTATTCTTTATTCTTTTCTATTAGATGCTGCCTCATATCAACCTTAGAAATTTTTCCGTCGTGTTCTTTATATTTTAAAACAGCTACATTAAATAACATATCGTTACGATGATTACCTGACCACTTCTCTCTCATTAAATTTTGTACGCAAGGTGGGTATTCACTATATAATGATTCATCAATTGGTGATTCTACTTTAATACTTTTAAGTTGTTCGTAAGTGCACAGTTTTGTTTTTGCTAATTCTATGAATGCACCAATAAGTAAACCATTACCATTGGTATCAAAAGCGTGTTCAAGAGTTGCGTGCATTTTAAAGTACGGCATATTAACACCTTTATCTTGTGTAGGAAAAACTTCTTTACTTCCAAAGTATTTATTATTCCAATCATCTAATATCTCAGATGCTTTATCTCTCTCAGTCCATTCCTTAAAAAACAAAAATAAATGTAGGCCACCTGATTTAGATTTTATTGCTACAAGTGGTAAATTAAAATTTTTTATTATATCTATATATTTTTTAGATGAGTAATCAGCATAGTTACGTGGATCGATATCAATGCAACCCCATTTAACTTTATCATCCTTGATTGGGAACACACCGATTCTTTTCTTACCATCTAAGTGTAGTTGCCATAACTTTTCGTTTACCTTTTCATAAGCTGTTATGGTATAGGCTTCCTTCTTGTTTGCCTCAGAGACCTCCCCTGTAAGAGAGGTCACTAAGTGCTTAGAAAGATCTCCGTCAAATAATTGCAAAAGATCTTTTATCATTAGAACGGTGTTGAAGAATTATTAACTTTTTTAAGTTCTTTATTATCTTCGTTAAATTCTATTTTACCGAAAATATCACTCTTCATTGCACTTTCGTAAAATGTTTTAGTTTGGTTTAGGAGCTCAGCGTCCTTATTACCATCTAAATATTTTTCGAAATCAATCACCCAACCATACCAAGAGTTCTGTGAATTAGACTCTTTAGTTGTAGTCAGCTTATATATAGTTGACCAATATGGTGGTTTGAATGAACCCTGTCCACTTTTTCTTGGTACTCTTCTTGATTCCATCATTGAACACCAAGTCTTAGACTTTTTCTTTTGTGTAGACTTCATCGCAATAAGCGCTTGTTCTACTGGCTGAAAGTTTTTGTCTAAAATATAAACAAAGTGATTACCTGTATCTTCGACATAATTGCCATTAGGTAATCTATCTTTATTATCATCTGATCTAGATGTCTGACTCATAATAGACGGATCAGTATGAATTTGCACAGGTCTACCTATACTTTCACCTTTGTCTTTCCACTCATTGAAAGTATTGATAAACAAACAAGGCACGACATAGATACCTTCCTTACCTTTCCATACGGTACCGGAAGTTTCACTATATATGTCCCCCTGCTTTGCTGTCTCTATATACTTACCATCACTCTCATCTAAGACAGGTGAGTTAGCATATAGAATTTTAAGGATAGGTAGTTTCTGATCACGTGCTGTGACGAACTCACTACCTTGACCCTCTGCTGCTTCTAAATCTATTTTAGAAGGAAGCGGTGCCTGCTTTTTTACTTGAACCTCTTTGGCCTGAGGTTTTTGCGTTTGTGCGTTCTGCATTTATTAGTCCTTCGTAGTTAATTTGGTTTTGTCTTTTATGTATATCCCAAACAAATCGTGTGGCACATCTTTGCCATTTTCAATTTGTTCTTTCACAAATCCACCTAGTGTACTGTGATGCACGTGGGTTTTTTGTTGTACCGCAAAACCTTTATCTTTAAGATCCTGTACTAGAGATCTAGCTTCATTATCTTGTTTCATACCAAATGAAAGATTAACATCATTTTTAATGAGGTCTTCAAATCCATTAGTACGTAACCAATTGAATGCTTGATCTGTTTTCGAGGCCGGTATTCGTGCCAAGTATTTCTTACCTATTTCAACAGATGAACCATCTGCTAATTTAAGCATCGTTATACCTGCTTTCCGCATTAAGTTTGGAATAGTATTCTCAGAAAGGTTGGACTCAACATCTTTTTCTTTTTTCAGTTGATCTTCAATCGTCTTTATTTTTTTCTGAGTTGCTATTAACTTATTGCAAGAATCGGCTATATCACTTGATAAGCCTGTATCGACCGCAATGGTCGACTCTTGTTCTAAATCCATAGAACCTCCTTGATTCGTTCTTATAAAGTTTTAATTGATTTTGTAAAGGATAAAGTTTAAATAGAAGTATGAAAGGCCTAGAACAAGTTTGTAAAACTAAACCATACCAACATCAACTCAAAGCTTTACAGTATGGACACAACCATAAGTTGTATGCATATTTTATGGAGATGGGTACAGGCAAAACAAAAGTTGCTATAGATAATGCTAATTACTTATACGATATCGAAGAGATAAATGATGTTGTAGTGATAGCACCTAACTCAGTTTATAGGAATTGGCAAAATGAGATTTATACTCATTCTAAAAAAGAACCTAAGATATTTGTTTGGAAGCAGCACAAAGTTGCTAAGTTAGAAAAATATGACTTCAAGGATTTCTTTTTCTTATTGATGAATGTCGAATCATTATCAAGATCGAATGGTATTGGTTATAAGTTTTTAAAAAAACATTTAATGAAGAGAGGTAAGAATACTTTATTAATTGTAGATGAAAGCACCACAATAAAAAATAAACAAGCACAAAGAACTAAAGCATTATGTGAGTTAGGTAAACTTGCTAAGTATAGAAGAATATTAACAGGATCTCCTGTAACCAAGTCACCATTAGATTTATATACACAGTGTGAATTTTTAAGTAAAGATTGTTTAGGGTTCTCTTCTTATTATACATTTAGAAATAGATATGCAATTATGAAAGAAATATTTGTAAATGGTTTTAATCAAAAGTTTCCAATCAAGTATATTAACCTAGAAGAATTAGAGCAGAAACTAAAGTCATTTTCATTTAGGTGTAAGAAGAGCGAGTGTTTAGACCTACCTGATAAGATACCATCACAAAGAACAATAGAGATGACTCCTGAACAAATAAGAGTCTACACTAAACTTAAGCGAGAGGCGAGGGCCGTGATTGAAGATAAAGAAGTCTCGTTTACTAACAAGCTGACCGAGATTATAAAACTACATCAAGTGTGCTGTGGCTTTTCAAAAACAGATGATGGTGAGGTGATTACCTTTGGACAAAATCCCAAACTTAAAGAGCTCAAGAGGATATTGGCTGAGACTGATGAGAAGAGTATAATATGGGCAAACTATATACACAATATTAAAGAGATAACTCAAATGTTAAAGGAGACTTATGGACAAGAAGCCGTGGTTTCATTATACGGAGAGGTTAGCATCGAAGATAGGACAGATAGTGTCAAACGCTTTCAAGACGATCCTAGATGTCGTTTCCTTGTTGGTAATCCTAGTGTTGGCGGTTATGGTCTCACCCTTACTGCTGCTGGGAATGTTATATATTTCTCTAATAGTTACAATCTTGAGCATAGGGAACAAAGTGAAGATCGTGCTCACAGAATTGGGCAAGAAAAATTCGTAAACTATATTGATCTAGTAGTTCCAAAAACTATTGATGAGTTAATACTGAAATCATTACAAAATAAGAAAGCCTTGTCTGAAGAGATATTAGGAGATAATATTAAGCAGTACCTTGTTTAAGTTTATAATATTGATCAACTCTTTCTAACCACTTATCTTCAAATTCTTTCAACTTATCTGCATCCATTTCAAATCCTTGATAGACTTTATCTTTTGTACATATAGCAATTAAACCTTGTTCTATTGGCCCATATTGTTTTTTATGTGCTAATGAGTATGCTGCTATTTGAAAGTAATAGTCTTGAATCCATTCTTCTCTTTTTAATTTGTTAGATTGTTTAAAATCTATTATTGTAGGTTTATCTTTATATAAACCAACTAAGTCTGTGGAGCCTGCCCATTTATCTTCATAAGCAAGATTAACTTCATTACCCCATACTACTTTCAAAGGCTCTAAGTTTAATATGATTTGATGTGCCATTAATCTAGCGAGAGCACCATCATCTGATAAATTTAAATAGCCTACACCATTGATGTATTGTTCTAATACATAGTGCATCTCTGTGCCTCTGACAGCCGCTTGTTGAGTTATTCTAGCAGCCTCTTGATATCCTTCTCGTTCTCGCCATCGATCAAGTGCTTCTCGTTTTTCTTTTGATTGTGTCGCTGATAGAATAGTAGTAACTGATGGGATTTTCTTATCTCCGACATTATAGGTTCTTGCACCATCACCGTCATTCCTAGTAAGAGTTTTATAAGCATATTTATCCTCTCGTTTTAGATCTGTTATAAAAAATTTAGTTTGTGTCCTGTGTAGTTGCACACACTCTTTTAGAATATTTTAATTATCATTGCAATAATTAAACCCACCATTGAGGTAATTAAAAAGCCTGTACTTGTTATTAATATCTTCTCTATTCTGTGTATATCCGTATGTAGATCGTTAATTTTTTTGTTTGTTTCTCTTTGCATAATCTGACAGAGTTTCTCGTGATCCGAGATTCTTTGATGTGCTAATTGATCTTTACTTATTGATTTTCTTGGCATTAACAATTCCTCCTTCAAACATACCTCTAGCTGCAATTGCTGCATCTAGATTTCCTGTTGCTAATGCAGATCTAGTTTCAGGCCCACCCGTAACATTTACATTTGGTAAATCACCTAAATTTTCTAGTGGGAGATCAGGTAAATTTTCAACGCTTTCTGCTGTTAATGGTTGTGCAGGTTGTAAAATTGTATTACCTCTTTCAAATTCTCTTGAATATTGATCTAAGATAGCTTTTTGTTCAGGCTCGTATATTCCGCCTGCAGTCATTTGTGCAACTATTCTTCTAAACAACATAGCGGCTTTTTGAGGTGTATCAGTGGCAGTCGCATCTCCCATACCTTTAAATAATAATTTGTTGATTTTAGGATTTAATAAAGCTTTAGCAACACCCCAAGGGCCTAGCATAATAGTTGCTGACGTTGGGTTAATTATTGATCCGTCTTGTAAACCTGAATAACCCGCAGCACCAAATTGTAAAAGTTTAGTTGCCTCACCTGCTTGTTTTAACTGAATGAATACACCGCCTGGTGGGTTTGATAATCTTGATAATTTACCTTGTGCAAATGCTAGATCTCTACCCACATCTTCTAGTGCCTTTACTTCTTTAGGATCAAGAATAAAATCAGAATAATCTTTCCATTTTTTTAAATTATTTTTAAATAAATCAGCATCGATAAACTCACCACCATATTGTCTTTCACCTGATTTTAAAGATGGTGCATAAATTTTTTCCCAAACAAATGTACCTTTCATTTTGTTTTTTAAAACGTCAGCGTCTGCTTTTGCTAATATAGGTTTACCGCCCTCACCTTTGATTTTAGTTAACTCATCTATTCTTCTGTAAACTCTTTCAGCAGTTTTAGTACCATTGGATTGTATTATAGTTTTAAAAATATTATCTGTAGTAGATGCAGTTTTATCACTACCTGATTTTAGAATAGTATCAATTTGTTTTGTGTTGAATACATCAGCACCCTCTCTATACATTTTAATTGCTTCTTTTAATTTAACCGCTGCTCTCACAGGTAGTTGAACACCGTTGATGATTGGCTTAGCGTCTGCTGCTTTAGTAGCTGAATTAGCAAGTATATCATATTGCTCATTTAAATTTTTATATAAACCTGTATAGAAGTTTGTTGCTATACTATCACCTGTCTTCTTAGCATCTGCTAATTTTTTTCCAATTATTTTTCTTAAGTCATCCGCATCAGTTAAGGTTAGTCTTCCTCCTTGTAAAGACGCTCTTTGTATATAATTAGTTAAATCACCTTTTATAAAATTTGTTACACCTCTTGTGTTATCTAATCCACCAAACCTTGCAAGGAAGCTGTCCATACTTAATAGATCTTCATCTAGACCTTTAGCAAGAGCACCATCATAATTAAATTTTTGTCCTCTTCTTGCACCTTTTAAAATTTCACGTATAGGAATAAAGCCCGTATCAAACATATTTGATTGTATTAATTCTTTATCAACACCTTTGAACGCACCGCTAACAGATGAACTCCACATATCTTTTGCTCCTGATAAAGATTTAAAGAAAGCTTCATTTACTGTGCCTTCACCACCTAATCTCTTCAGATCATTTACATAATCCATTGCTAATTTGTTACCAACTTCTTGAAGAGCCTCATACCTTGCAGTTATGGCACCACCACCTATTAAAGATTTTTGTGCTATGTTTTCAAAGATCTCAAGTGTTCTACTAGAAGTTTTAATACCTGGTGTTAAACCACCTTCTACTTCTTGTGCAAATTTTATGTCTGCTTTTTTATAAGGATCTTTTGATAAGTTTTTGTTGTTTTTAATTGATTCAAAGGACGGTATATCAGTTCTACCTTTTGATACTACATTACCGCTTTTATCTACTTGTGGGCCAAACTTAGCTACTAATTGTTGAAATAATTTTTTATCACCAGTTATTACAGCTTGTTCTAATTGAATATCTTGGGCTTTAGTAATTAAGTTTCTTTCCGCTTCATCAGCAAATTCAAGTGCACCAACTCTTTCACTCCAATTACCTAAAGCCTTCTTCATATATGTTGCACCTTTAATAGCAATTGGAGCACCAATAAATTCTCCAAGCGCACCCTCTGTTGCTGCTCTAGCAATCTCTCTTACAATGTCATCTTTAGGGTCAAACGTTTGTGCTAAACCTCCACCTACACCTCCACCGACTGCAGATCCAAATGATGACTTCGCTAATTGTGAAAAGAATGGTCTTGATAACATAGATGCTCTAGCCGCTATTACAGGTAAAGCCGCTCCTCCTGTGGCTAATGCACCACCAATGGATAAACCAACTTCAAGTAAAACTCTTTTAAAGTTTACACCCTCAGCATATTCTTCACCTTGTTTATTACCATATGCCTCAGATAAATTCTCTGCAAGAATTTCTTCACTTCTATTTTTAATATCTAAAGCTTCAGCTGCTGTAGGCTCATCACCTGCTATCTCTACAACACCTAAGCCCTCTACATTTATTTTACCCATTATCTTTTCTCTAAGCCTCCATCAGCATTAAACTTATATGTGTCTAATTTATTATCCATAAAAACAGTTGGATTAATACCAAGTTTCTTATAAACATCACCGTACTCTTCTGCTAACTCTCTTTTACTTAATCTTCTATCTACTTGTCCTGTAGTTGGACTTAATCTATTATTTATTCTTTCTAACTTATCTATAATAACATCTACCTTAGTATTAATTGTAGTTGGTCTATCGTAAATACTTGGAAGTAACTCTTTAAATGTGTTCTCTTCAGCCACACCTACTGCTGCACCCCTTAATGCTTGAATCACTGATTTTTTAATATCTTGTGTTTTAATATTTAACTCAGCCATATATTCGTTTCCTAATGCGCCTTTTAATTTAATTAAATTACCGCCTATAGGCCCTGTTGGATCATCCAATTCTTTTAATAAAAATTTTATATCTTTTGCTGTGTTAATTACTGTATCTCTGTTCGCAGCATCTTTTCTTTCACCTGCTGTTGGTTTATCAGCAATACCGACTGCTACACCATTTTCTGTTTTTACTAATAATCTATCCTTAGGACTATAACCAAAACTTTGTTTTTCAGAGTCAGTAGCTTCTCTTATACCTTTGACTTTAGCAATCTTTGGTCTTGCCTTTGCTAGTTTTATTGCAGTATCAGGTAATGCACTAAGACCTGCGCCTGCTGCTCTTAATGTACCTTTCAAGACACTTTCACCTGGTCTCTGCGTGCCTTGTAATAAAGCACCCGCAAGCGTCATACCTAAAAGCGCTCTCTCTTGTTTAGGTGTAAAACCAAAACCCTGATTAGTTGATACTGTTTCAGTTTCAGTCTCTTCAATAACCTCACCACCTACTTGATATTTTTTTATAGAGGCAATACCTTTTGGCTCGATAGTTTTAAGATATTTATCTCTAAATAATTTTCTAGTAAGAACTTTATCCATATTATCCTCTCGGTCTTGTAAACTGATATGCTGAGTAAGCACCTAAACCAGCTCCAAGTGATTGAGATAAAGGATTTGATCCTGGAGCCGTGGTTGCTGTAATACTACTTTGTGTCGTTGGTAAGTTAGTCATAATACCTTTTAAGAACTCTATTCTTTGGAAAGGCTCATATGCTCTTTGTAAAGCAGTTTGTCTTTGTGCTTCAAGTCCTGCTTGACCTATGCCTCTTTGAATTGCACCTGCTTGTAATTGAGATTGTATATCTTGTAAACCCATTGCTTGTTGAGTTTGTCCTAATGCTCCTAATAATTGACCTGCTTGCAACTGTGTACCTTGTTGTTGCTGTGCTGCTGCTAATGCTGTTTGAAAACCTTGTGCTTGAGATTGACCTATCGTTGCTAATCTAGCTCTCTCTAATTCAGCAGAAGCAATTCCTTCTCTGCCACCACCAAAAGCACCTGCTTGAACAGCTTGTGCAGATAATCTATTTTGACCTATTGCTGCCTGTCTATTAATCTCATCGGTTACAAATTGTTGATAAGGATTCATAAACTGTGAAATGTTTGGCCCTGCTTGTGCTTGAAGCACTGAACCTATTCCTGCAGTCGTGGTTGCTGATCCTCTACCTGTTTGTCCTGCTTGTGAGAAAGCAGATTGCTCTAAAGCTGTAGTAGGTGCAACTTGAATACCTGGTAAGTTTACAGGTTGTGAAGCCAATTTAGCTGCCTGATCGTATAAGGCTAGTTTTCGGCTTTCTACTTCAGGTGCTTCTCTTGCGATGTTTACTTGTGTTCCTGATGTGGAACCACCGCCTCCGCCTCCGCCGCTACTTGATCCAAATATAAAACTCATTTTATCTCCTTAGTGTACAAATATCTTTTTACTTTATAACCTTTATCTCCTAAAAAATTTAACCAACCTGGTCTTGCGTGCAAAGCAATTTTTTTACAATCGTTCTGTACAGCAATATGACCTAACATTTCTTCTACCTCATCTTGCCACAACTCTCTCTTTTCACCTTTTAACAAGATGACCTCAACCTGTTTATAGTTTGGTAACTTTGTTACTCTAGTTACAAACACTCCGAAGACTTTATATTTTTCTCCATCGTCAGAGCCAAACATCATAAACAACTGAAATCTGTTGTTAAATATTTCTCTCTTTAAGTGATCCAAACTCATTGGATTACCATCGTGTCTTAAACCCTCTTTTAACATAAACTCAACTAAGGGCCAAAATTTCATCAACTCTTCAGAAGAAATGTGAGTTACATTAACTTCTTTTTTAATTACTTGTTTTCTCGCTTGCATTTACCAAATCATAAATTCTTTTAAATTTCTTTTGTTGATCATAAAAGAATTCAGCTCCTTTTTTTCTCATACTTTTATAACTCTTAGGATCACCACCTGATAATATGCCTGCACCTAATATGGCATCTGCTCTTGAAACAAACTCACCATCAGCCAATTGTGCTAACATTGTATCTTCATCTTTATCACCATTACCTGATCCATCTTCTACATAACCTTGTGCCCTTACATAATTTGTAGGGTCTTTTTCATTATGATCTACTTTAGATGGTAAATAGTTTACACCACCTTGATTAAATTTTTTTACGCTTGCTATTCCACCGTTGTTAAATTTATATATTTCATCTTCAGCATAAACATCTGATAAACTAGGTGTTGGATTTTTTACAGATTCAAATCCTCCCTCTAATACACCTGATTGTTTTTGATATGCTTTTTTGTAATCTTCTTCTGAGAAAGGAGGTTTGATAGGTTCATCTTCTCCTTCTAATAATGGTAGAGCAGCTCCTGCCAAAAATAATTTTTCACCTGTGCCAAGTCCCATAATACCTGAACCTTTCATAGCTGCAGTCGCTTCTTTACCTGTAAGTCCTGCGGCTTTTACTTGCTCGGCTGTCATACCTTTTTGTCCAAGAATTTTTTGAAGCATTGTTTTATCAGCGCCTGGAGCGTTTGCTCCTTGACCAAATCCTAAACCTGAGAAAGGAGTACCTGTTCCTATCGTACCAAAAAAACCTTCTCCTGAAGTAACACCTGGTACTTTTCCTGCGCCTGCTAGTTTTCCAAAACCATATGATGCGCCCCCAACAATAGCAGCATCTCTTAATGCTCTTTTTGTTGATTTACCTCTTAATTTCTGAACGCCGAACGTTGCTAATGCTATAGTAAATGGATCCATAATTATTTATATATATAATAGAACTATTTTACTAAAGGTGAGAGAGGATATCAATATCCCTACGTTTTATTGGATTTCTTTGTAAACTCCTGTAGTAGCTTACCTTGATATGAATGCATACCAAAATGCTCTATATGTTCATCACATATAGCGTGTATTTTACCACCTATGTCTGTCCACAGCTTACAGAAATAAAAATCTTCTCCTGTATAAGTCTTATCTTCAGGGTTATGCCAAGAATCAAAGAAATTATAAAAATATTTCTTTTCCTCTAACTTACCATTAATCATAGTCTGTTGTTTAATTTTTTTCTCAGGGTATTCTTTCATCATCTTTTCGAATACTTCTCTTTTAATCATCATCATACCTGTAGGCCCTCTTTTAATTTGTAGAAAACCTTTGTCTATTGTAACACTGTCATTATCCATTAGTTCTATTGGAAAGATCAAACCCATAGATCTAGGGTCATCATCAGGTCTTTTTTTATAGTCCATATCAAATTTATTTCTATTAAATGATTTCATTGGGTATGGAATAACAGTAACATCGTGTGGTGAGTCGTATAACCTAAATACACTTCTAGGTGAAAAAGCAATGTCTGAATCTATAAATAAAAATTGTTTATGATCTGTCTGTAAGAATGCATCAACACATAGGTTTCTACCTTGTGTTACTAAACTACTTTGCATTATTTGAAATGTTATATTTACATTATGTAATAAACATTCTTTTTGTAAATCTAAACAAGACTTCATATAATGTAAATCACAGCCTGAATGAACCGGTGTGGCTACAAATAATGAGTCGCCTGTTTTCTTAATCTCCTTTATTTTTTTCTCTTTGCTCTTTTGCGAGTCTTCTAGTTTCATAGGTTACTCCTGTTATAAACCTTTTCCAAAAATTAGCAATATGCTTCCAATCATAAAAGGTTCTGTAATAATGTTGTTGAAATTTTAAATGATTACTTATGTCCTCATTTTTAAAAGTATTTTTTGCATCTAATATAGATTGTTTAGTTAATACTTTTAAATAGTCTTTATTTTTAGTATAAGGCATATAGATCGGAAACTCAGTGCAAGTTTCAGGTATAGCTCCTAAATTAGTCGTAATTAATACAAGTCCTGCTGCCAATGATTCCATAGCAGATATACAGAATGTTTCTTCCCAAGTAGAAGGGTGAACATTTATATCGTATGTGTGAAGTATGTTAAGTAATTCTGCGTGATTCATATAACCTTTATAATTAACATTCTTAATAGATTTTGCCTTTTCATATAATCCTTGAAACGCCTTATCATTTTCAGAATGAAATTCATTACCGTATATTATTGTGCTTGAATAAACATCTAGTGATATATCTTCATCATCTTCTAACTCTTTCATTACTTCTAAAAGAACATCTAAACCTCTCCAAGGTGTAGAAAAATATATTAGTTTGAGTTTATCTTTTTTCTTGAAATCAGTCTTGTAAACTAATTCATCATAGTCAATTGCATTTTTAATAACTACAGATCTAGTATCAGGCACATCAAATGCTTTTCTATACTTTTCGTAAGTCCAATGTGAATTAAATACATAGTATTGATATTTATCGTGATTCTTTTTTTCTTTAAACCAAGGGTATATGTTTGGTTGATCCCAATTATTTTTAATCCATAATATATTTGGTATTCTTGGATGTAAGGGATCTTTTTCAGGAATTGAAGTTGTGATTTGTACTTTGTCTAATAATCCTTTAGATACGTATTTCTTTAAATATTCGTATTGAATTTCTGTTCCGCCTGATGGCTTCATTAATCTGCTTTTCCAAAAACTTTTAAAGAGTCCACAAGAATCTCAACATCTTGTTGAAAATCATCGGCTGTTGTATCTGTATTTGCATCTGCAACATCTGCATCAAACTCAGCTTTGTTTGCATATACTTTGCCTGATCTTTTGTGTTTTATGATTTCTTTTGCTTTAGCTTCTACAACAGGAACTCTTTGACCGTTTATAATTTTATATTTCATTAGCGACCTTGGCCTCTATAGCGTTTACGTTTAGGAACCCTTTTACTATATTTCTTTGCGTGACGCAATGGTCTTTTTCTAGGTTTATCTCTTACGAAAGTTATTACACCAATGTTAGCTTTTTTCTTAGCCATTTTCTTGTGATCTATCTAGTTGTGCGTAACTTATAATACCTTGTATTTCATTGGCGGTACCTGCTGTCATTTTTAAAATATCACCCTCTTCTAAAACTAAGGTTTGTGTAATTAAGTCTAAGGTTTCGTTTGCAGGTATGGCTTTACCTCTTATTCTAAAAGTTGCTGACGCAGACGAATCAGTTACTTGTACTGATAAATTTACAGGGCTACCTGATGTATTATCAACTTGAATTTGTTTAACTAATAACCTGCCGGAAGATGGGGCAGTTAGCACATTTGTAGTGCCTGTGGTTGTAAGGTTAATACCTGCGTTTTTATATTGTATTGTCATTGTAAAAAGTATGAAAAAGCGTCAGCTTCTTCTTTTGTTTCTCTTTGATAACTTGTGTTTAATTGATTCTGTAAACTCTCTATTGCTAAGTTTATTTGTCTGAATGATTCAGAAGAAAACTCAGCAGGTGGTTCGGGTATAAATACTTGTACTTTAGCCATTATCTCTTTCCATCTGCGTTTGCGTCAAATCTAAATAAACCATATCTCCAATTATTAGAGACTTGATCTGCTGATATTTTTATTGCTGCCAATCTACTTCTTGCTCTTGTATTCACTTTGTCAGTAGTTGAGTTTATTGTAAAAGGCCCCAAAGGTGAAACTGATTGTGAATCATTTGGATATCTTCTCAATAAAATTGTTACATTGCAAGTGCTATTTAAATATTTAAAGTCAGGCACAAATCTATTCATACTCATAAAGTATTCTCCATCTCCATCAATATCTAAATCAAAATCACCTGACTCAATAGAAGAAGCGATAGCCGAGGTCACTGCACCTGTAGTAAAGTTTCTAACTTGGTTAGTGCCTTTTTCGTGTTCATATAAAATAGTAGAGCCTGCTGAAGCACCGCTAATTGTAGGAAAGTTTGGTATTCTAGTCGTAGAAAATTCTGTAGCTCTTGGTAGAGGAAACACACCGCTTGTCTCCCAAGAAGTTCTGTTTAGACTTCCTGTAGTCCAAAGATTCTCAGCATAATTAAAAGTTACAACTCTGTCATTTTGAGTTGCGGATGCTTTAGGATAGAACCAATTTATTTCTGAGAATAAAGGATTATGCCCTGTTGCTATAAGTTCACTACCGCTATCTAAATTAATTCCTAAATCTCCTGATTGTGTATCAAATACAAAATCTTCAACAGAACAAGGTAATGACTTAACTGTTCCATCAAATACATAGAAGCCACCACTATTAGACATCCAAAAGACCATACCATTTGCATAAATGATTGCATTCTGACCTGCTAGTCCACAATCTGAACCTACCTGCCTTATAGAAAATGTAAACGGTGGCCCAACAAATTGCATTAGATATGCTGCTCTGTCTGTAACTACTAAGGTATAATCTTTACCTTGAACACCACCGACTATTTTTGTTCCTTGGTCTATTTGAAATGTTCCTGCAGTATTTGTTGATGTTGGAGCATACGTGCTAAAATCTTCTTGATCCGAAAACCTTATAAACATTTTATCTTGTGTCGCTGAATTACCTATCGTAGTCTCTGTCCCTAAAAAAATTAAATGTCGATCTCTATCTGAAACTAGAGTTTTTACAGCAGTAGTCGGTGCTCCTGAGATTTGTACTGCTCTTGTTTGAAGTGGATTTACTGCACCTGGGTTCCAACTAAAAGTTTTCCCGTTGTGAATTGTTGCAACTAATATTTGTCCAAAATTATCTAATGACCATTTACCTGGATCAAGTAGTATTCCTGAAGAAGGTCTAATAGTTCCCCAAGTGCTTAAGTTCCAAGTTGATACACCCCAACCATATTGAAAGGTTTGAAAAGTTGGCCCGACTGTTTCATAAGGTTTAACATCTACGTTACCTGCTGCTGTCATTCCTGAGCCGGATTCATTTGATTGCATTTGTACTATAAAAGTATTTGCTGTATTTGATTGTACTTCGTAAGTTACAGATGTGAAGTTAGCTGCCGTAAAACCTGTAGCGCCACCACCTGGTAAAGTTATATTTGAAAATAATAAAAGATCCCCCTCAGTTAATCCGTGAGAAGTTTTATTTACTGTAACATTAGATGAACCGGTTGTTGAGGTTAAGGTGCAGGTAGCGACTGTTGTTTTAAGAGGAGTCACATCATAAAAAACACCTCCTGCATTTACTGTGAGTAATTTACTTGTGCCTATTGCAGTATACTTGTTACCTTCAAGATCACTCCAATTGTGAGTTTGTCTTCCAGCTCCTGCTAATTCACTAGAACTTATTTGTTCCCAACCACCTATTTTTTCAGGTGCTCCATATCTAAATCTTACATTATCTCCATCTTGCCATTGTCCTTCAGCCTGTGAAGCTGTGGCTTGTTTATTAAAACCTGGTGCTAATGCTATTTTTTTTAATGCCATTGCTACATTATAATATACCTAACGCTTCTTATAAACACCTGGTAAACCTAAAAATTCCCTACCATCTTTAGCGTTTGCGTTAGGATCTTTGGCATCATTATAATGTAAAAATACTTGGCCACAGAATTGACCTTCAAATTTGTTTCTCCAATGTTCTTGATTTACACCATCATAAATTAAAATATCACCTGGTTCTAAATTCACCTCAGTGCCTGCTAAATATATTGGCCAAGGATCACCACCTAAATTTAATGTTGCTGAATATTTACAAGACGACCTATCAAAGTGTTTTTTTAATTCAGCACCATTCTGATATAATCTAGCGTATGAATAAGTCTCAACTAACTCTAAATTTAAATGATGTTCAATGACTTGTTTTAAATCTGAAAGAACAACTTCAAAAGCAGGATCAGCATAAACACTAAAACAATTGTCAACTTGTCCGTCACCCCACGTTCCATATATTGTCATATTATGTGGTATCCAACCATCTGTCAAAGTTTTTGCAAATACATTAGATCTCATTAATAAATATTTATATAAAAAATTTGCAAAGTCAGGTTTTAATACTCCTTTAATTAATTTATTCTCAAAACTCACGTTTAAACCTTTCAGTTGGTACTTTTGCGTTTATGGTAATTTTGTCAAAAAAGAATACTAATGTAAGTCTTTCTTCATCATTAGGCATCCAATAATTAGTTTGAGTATGTAAATTTGATGCATCATAAAAGATAAGTCTATTATAAACATTTTTTATTTCTGCAGTTTTTTCGTGATTACCATATAAATGTTTTAATCCTTCAACAGCATCGTCGGGATCCATTTCACCTCTGCACAATGAAAATTTAGTATCATAATTAAATGAATGCTGCTTCTCTTTTTTCACTCTAAAAAAAGATGTTCCTGAATCAGGATCAGGATTTTTATTTAAATAGACTAAACCTGCTAATAATGAATTACCATCAAGGTGTATAAAACCTTTATTAGCCCAATGATCTTTATCTTTGTGAAAAGGTTTTATTTTTTGAAACTGCATTGATGAATTAAAATTCCAACTTGCTTCATTAAACATACAACCCAAAACAAAATTAGATACGTAATTATATAGATTAAAATTTATTTTTGATATCTGTTCTGATCTTACACCTGGGTATCTACCCCAAGGTCTTTCAAATCTTTGGTTGTTTGCAAAATCTACAATAGCATCAGGATCTTTAAAAAAGTTGTCTACAATAGATATTGGAAACTTTTTTAGTTCTGAAAATAAATTATCATCTGATTCTATTTGTTTTGTTCTCATCTAAATGGTGCTCCTGAACTCCATAATACTAAAGATAATCTTCTACCGCTAGTGACAGGATGAACCTTATGCCACATATAAGATGGGAAAACAACTAAAGATCCTTTATTTCTTAATTCTTTAATTATTAATTTATTTGGTTTATCAGGTGTGGTATTTCTAAAATCTATTTCAAAATCTCCACCTTCATAATCATTGCCATCACTTAATGATAATGTTACTGAAAGTTTTCTCATCTTACCTTTTAACTTACCTGTTTCATAAGGTTTTACGTCAGTGTCCATATGCCAACTATAAAATTTACCTGGGCCATAAGAGGTAAATTGAAACTCTTCGTATGTATCAAAATGGTAATTCCAACCTGCTTTTTTATTCGCTATTTTTATAAAAGGTACAACTTCATTGTATAACCATTTTTTATTTAACCAACAAATATCCGAGTCCCTTATTGTTGTATCTTGTCTGCCACCGGATATAGTGCCGAGATCCAATTTATCTTTAGGCACTTCGTTAATTATGTAATCACACGTTTGTGGTGATATAGCTTTCTTCCAAACCCAATATCCATATTGAAACATTTAACTTACCAATTTATTTATTTCAGGAAAATAGCAATAGTTTAAATCGCTATAATCTAACATATACTTAATATCATACAGATCCTCTGCTAAAGTCAAGCCTGACATATTTAAACTTGTATTTAATAACAGGGGTAAATCATACTTAGTTTTGTATGCTTTTAACAAATTATAAAAATGTTTATTTTGTTTTTCATTTACAGTTTGTATTCTAGACATACCATCATTAGCCATTATTGATTGTATATCTTTTTTACATTTAAATACGTAAAGCATATAAGGAGAGTTACCTTCAATATCAAAATAGTCTGATGCATACTCTTCCATAACTACAGGTGCAAAAGGTCTATACCATTCTCTCTTTTTTATTTTATTTATTTTCTCTCTAGCGTCTTTTGCTAATGGATTAATTACTAAAGATCTAGCACCTAATCCTCTTTGTCCTTGCTCTGATCTACCATTAAATATTCCTACAGGCTCAGTGTGTACTAATTTTGCAACGTCATCATAAGTACAATCACTGACTTTTCTACCTTTAAAAATAGTCATATCGTACTCAGGTTCAAATCCAAGATATACATTATCTACTTTTAAACCACCTTTTAAATATCTGTTAGCCACTCCTAATGTAATACCTTGGTCATTGCACATAGGATCTACTTTAAATCCTGCACGTTTACGCAATTGTGTATTTAATAAAATGTTTTGAGCAACCCCTCCAGTGAAAGTTACATTCCGTTGTGGTAAAAAATCTCCTACTTCTTTCTCTACAAACTTTTGAAAAGTAGTTAAAAAGTCTTGAGTAAACTTATCTTCTTTGTTTTCAGTTAATTTAACTGCTGCTAAATTTTGATAAAATTTATTTTTTAAATAACCTTCTCTGATTGCAGAAAAATAAGTTGGATTAAAGTTTCCAAAAGTAGAAAGAGCCATTGTCTTACCTGTTAAGATGAAAGGTCTTCTAGAGATTGGGAATAGACAACCCGTTATTGATTCATATACATTACCTATGCCGTGATGGTTTTTAATCTTCCAATTCATATTTTCAGTAAAGGGGTGTATGTCAGACTTAGTGAACAACATCTTTGTTACTACGTGATCATTTTTATATAATGACTCTTGTTCATAATAGTCATTACCCTCCCATTGTTTATGGTCTCCTCCTCCATCAATTATGGCAAAATGTTCATTATCTCCTGTTGTGGCTTTAGCACAATACATATGAAAGACGTGATGATCTAATGAGTGAAGCACTTCAAAGTTTGTTTTATCATTTATAATATCAAAGGCTCTAAGCATCTCTTCCCAAAGCCACCAATTACTACACCACAAACAAGTAAAAATTACATTATCAAACTCTATATTCATACGTTTGATTTTTTGAATTAAAGGTATTGTTGGATAAGGTGAACTTTTTATTTTATTAAATCTCTCAAGCTGAGAGTGAACAACTAGTTTATCGTCTTTAATTACAGTGATAGAACCATCGTGTGAAGTATGAACTATTAAAAGATTCATACAGTCTTATAGCATAACGGTAATATTATTCTAGTGTCTCGTTTCCTGCTAAATATCTAAGTGCAGCAGTGTTCCAAACACCTGGAGAACTACCAGCTATTTCTTTAACTACTACTATACCTGATCCACCTTGGTTATTTGCACCGCCTCCGCCGCCTGTGTTTGCAGTCCCTGCAGATGGAGTTCTTGAAGAATCATTAGGATGATACCCTGTACCGCCCCCTCCAGTGCCGCCGTCACCCGCCGTTGGACAGCCCGATCGGCCTCCGCCGCCGCCACCTCCAGCATAAGTTACGTCTGTTCCTGTGTAAGTGCTTGGTGAACCATTACCGCCGTCTCCTGAGTAAGAATTTGATGATCCTGATGAACCGCCTCCAGAAGCTCCTCCGCCCCCGCCACCGGTCATATAAATTCCATTACGGCCGCCTGACCCACCTGAATTTCCTTGGCCACCTGTTCCTGATCCGCCGGATCCACCTGGAGAGTTTCCTCCCGATCCGCCACCACCAGACCCGCCTGGTGTTCCTGGATTATTATAGTGAGGCCCTTGGTCTCCGCCCTGACCGCCACCTACTGAAGCTGTCAAAGTTCCAAATTGTGAGTTACCTGCGTTACCTGTATTTCTAGAAGTGGATGTAGATCCTGCTCCAACGGTAACTGTATAAGAAGATGCTGCACTAACAGGAGAATTTGGGTGTTGTAAAAATCCGCCAGCTCCCCCGCCGCCGCCAGGCGCTCCGCCACCGCCGCCGGCAACAACTAAAATATCTGCATTAGCAGTTCCTGGTTGCGTTTTAAAAGCAGGTTGAGTTGCTTTTATTGTTGTAATTTTTCCAAACGAGTATGTTGCAGTTGGCCCCGTCAATCCACCGTTTAATGTTCCTCTTGGCATATTACTCCTTTAAATCCCATTGGTTAGTTGCAGCGTTCCACCAAAATTCTCTACCTGTTTCTGTGCCCGCTTCTAAATTGTATTCAATTCCTTCAAAATTTTGTTCAGCCTCATTCCATTCTACAGCCATTTCAGGTTGAGTGTCATCTACAGGATATCCGCTATCGTCAAATCCTCTAGTCCACTCAACAGGCGCTTTCCAATCTCCTGCGTTAGTTAAATCTTCAACCCAAGAGTCGTGTGGTTTTGGAAGAATAAAAATATCTCTTGAAGGATCGTAAGTACAACCTTTTCCTGCAAATCTTCTTCTAAAGTTTGCGTTGTAAGAAGTTTGTTTCCAAGTGGTTCCTTCTTGAGTCTTCGGTAGATTAGCATTACACCAATTTTCTGCTTGAACAGACATATCCTCTACTGCAACTTTGTTAGATACAACTAACACGTTCAGCACTTTATTGTTTTGGTCTAACTCAGCAAAGTGTGCCATCTATTCTCCTATTATGTAGGCCATACACCCTGAACTCTAAACTCATACTGTTCAGCAAGAGTCCAAACACCTATAGCTAAAGTGCCATTAGGTAAATTTGCAGGGCCTATTAAACTACCGTTTATTCCTCTCATTAAAACCTTCTATTAGTCAGTTAAAATTTCGTAAGCTACTGTAACGTCAATTTTACTTGCTTCATTAGATCCACCTTCTAAAGAATCTCCTTCTTCTAAGTAGAAGCCTGAGTTTTTATCAGTGATTACCAATGCAGAGTTTGCAGGTACAGATATTGCGTTAGCGATCTTTCTTGTATTAGTACTGTCGTCGATTGCTAATGTAACTGTTTTTGTAGCTGTTGTTGTGTTTGCTGCTACAATGCTGTTTATTTTGTAAACATCATCTGACCCTGCTGCATTAACTACTAACGATGTCGTTAACGTATTTGTTAATGTAAAGGTATCAGTTTTACCTGTAATTGTTGCTACGTTTACTAGATTTGGTGCTGCCATTTTTTATCTCCTTATTATTAAATTATCCAAAAACTAAAGCCATTGCAATAGCTTTACCTGTTGTTATTCCTGCTGTTGCGAAACTTAAAACCCCTGCTCCGTTTGTAACTAAAGCTTGGTTTGCTGATCCGTCAGCACTTGGTAAAGTAAGAGTTAAACTTGATCCCACTGTAGTCGGTGCTTTTAAAGCAACGAAGTGTGAATCGTCTGCGTCTCCAAACTTTAACAAATTTTGTGTTGCTAATTGAATGTCGGAAGAGTCTCCCATTACATCAATTATGTTTGTACCATTAGAGTACAAGAACTTGTGACTTTTATCAGTCGTTGCAAAAGTTGTTCCTGTGCCTGATGCTGTTTTAAATTGTACTGTAAATGCCCCTGATGTAGAATTTTTCACAATGTATCTCATTTCAACTGAATCAGGGATAGTAACGATTTGGTTACCTGTTATCGTTCCTGTTAATTCAATAATTTGAGTTGCTACTTCTGATCCTGTGTTACCGTTAGTGACAGTTAAAGCCGTTGTTTGTGCTCCGCCTGCTATTGATTTAGCAATATAACCGGAAGCAATTTGTTGCATAATGTTAAGGTTCGTGTTTGTTTTATCACCCCACGTACCTGAATTTTCTCCAGTTGCCATTAATTCAACACCTAAAGACGAATATGATGATGCCATAATTTTTTCTCCTTAATTTATTTTACTTTATGCAGCAATCTCTGTCCACACTGCACTATTGTTTGGATCGATTTCGTTCCAAGAATTTATGCTCTCAACTCCAATTGTAGTGTTGAGTTGTATACCTGTCAATACTGCCTCTGCTGAAGCACCTGCTACAGCACTTCTTAGCGTAGTTCCTAACTGTTGTCCTGTTACATCAACTAAAGTTACAGCCTCACCCGTGCCTGCACCATCCTGAATATCTAAGAGTTGTCCCGTTACATCTATTGTTGCAGTTCCTGTGATAGCCACAGATCCAAGAGCAGTTGCTAATTGTTGACCTGAAAACTCTGCATCAGGCTCAGCATCTACTGTGCCTTGAGCTGTAGACATTTGTATATCTACTACAGCAGTTCCCCATAGTTGTTGACCCCATCCGATTACAGAGCCAAAACCTGGATTAAATTGTGATGATACATCAGCAGTAATACTGATAGAAGCTATTTCAGTTCCTAGAGAAGTTGCTATTGATAATCCTGTTGGCGTTACAGTTTGTGATAAAGTCGCTGCACCCCAATCTCTTTCACCCCAAGATAATCTGCCCCAACCTGCGTTTACCTCTGCTCCAACAGAAACTGTGCCTACAGTTGAAGTTAGAGACTGACCTGTTGCTAAAGTGTCTGCTGCAATACCCCAAGCGTCGGCACCCCAAGTTAGTCTACCCCAACCTTCGTTTATTTCACCATCGATTGTTACAGATGCAAGAGTGGTTGCTAAGGCTTGTCCTGTTGCTGCTCCGGCTTCGTCAGAGTCACCCCAAACCTGTTCGCCCCAAGCACCTCTTGCCCAACCTTGAGTTACACTTGTT
>Ga0209645_1000390_pt1 | contig 23160 bp, 16 predicted proteins | sample ETNvirenome_6_30_FD_184070 | JGI IMG/M metagenome (GOLD analysis project Ga0209645, IMG submission 184070) | Marine viral communities from the Pacific Ocean - ETNP_6_30 (SPAdes) (version 2) | ecosystem: Environmental > Aquatic > Marine > Oceanic | place: Pacific Ocean | collected 2013-06-19
AATCTTAGGAACTAATATCAGAAGACCTTTCTTACACGTTAGATATAGAGCTTCTCAAGCTGACGATAGAAGAATGAAGTCTTGGATTACTGGTTCTGCGGGTGGTGCATTTACTTCAACTCTTGATGCAATGGAGGTTAACTTCCTTTCAGAAAGATGTTTAGTAACTCAAGCTGCAAATAACTTTGTATTATTCAAAGGTATTTAAGCATTTTATAAAGGTAAGGGTGCTTCGGCACCCATATACCTTTTAACTATTTAATTATATTATATTATGGCAAAAGAAAAAAAAGCTGCTGTTGAAGAAACAGTGGTAGTTGAAAAAACAAAAAAAGTACCAGAGGTTAAAAAACCTAAATGGGAAGTAAAAGATAGAACTTATTATTTAAAAGGAAGAAAAACTCCTTTAACTTTAACTATACCTTGCAAGCATACTAGAAAACACCCGTTGTTATGGTTTGACCCAGAAACACAGGTTCAAAAAGAAATAAGATATGCAACTAATCAAAATTCTCCATTTGCAGAGGATCAAAAAGGTGAAGCAACGTTAGGTCATGTTACTTTTAGAGATGGTATATTACAAGTACCAAAAGAAAAAGTAGCTTTACAAAAGTTATTAAGTTTATATCACCCTTTAAAAAATAAAATATATTATGAATTTATTCCTTCAGCAATAGCAGAAGATGAATTAGATAATATTAATTTAGAAATAGACGCGTTAAACGCTGCTAGAACTATAGATATTGATCAAGCAGAAGCTATTATGCGAGTAGAAATAGGTAGTAAAGTAAATGAAATGAGCTCTAAAGAAATAAAAAGAGACTTGTTGTTGTTTGCAAAGAAAAATCCTGCTTTATTTATGAATTTAGCAAATGATGAAAATGTTATATTAAGAAATGTAGCAATTAGAGCTAAAGAAGCTGGTATAATAAGATTATCTCAAGATCAAAGAACATTTACTTGGGGATCAAATGACAGAAAGTTAATGAATGTTCCATTTGATGAAAACCCATATTCTGCATTTGCAGCTTTCTTAAAAACTGATGAAGGTGTAGAAATTTATAAATCTATAGATAAAAAACTTAATTAACAAGTGATAATAATATATGAGGCGGCTTTTGCTGCCTCTATATTATAAAAAAATATTAAAATGGTAAATGTAAATACAGTATATACTACAGTCTTGTATCTATTAAATAAAGAGCAAAGAGGTTATTTAACACCTACAGAATTTAACAGTATCGGTGCTCAGGTGCAGGAAGAAATATTTAACTCATATTTTCCAGATGGTAATCAAACAAACCGTCAAAACCAAAACAACACACAAAATGATACTGAATTCTTTGATATATTTAACAATATTTCCTATAAACTTTATCCTTTTCAACAAGAGGTAACATTTACAAATGCAGGTGGTCCTAGTTTTGAAGGACCAGACAACCTATATTTAATAGGTGAAATTATTTCTACTTATACTGGTCAGCCAAGATATGATTCAATAACAGAAATTGTAAGTAAAAGAGATTATAATAAAATAATAAGGTCTAAACTAACAGCTCCTTCAAAAAATTATCCAGTAGGTTATTTAGTTGATAATTTAGTTGGAACAGTAAGTCCTTCAGTTATTATTAATCCTTTACCAGATGTAGTAACAGCTAATTGTTTACTTAAACCAGTTCCTCCAGTTTGGGCTTTTACTATTGGTGGTGTTGGTCAATATGTTTACGATAATCTTAATTCTGTTAATTTTGAACTTGATACATCAGAGCAAGCAGATCTAATTATAGGTATATTAAAATATGCTGGATTAGTTATAAATGATCCAACAATAATTCAAACAGCGTCGCAAGAAGCAATGCAAGTTGAACAAAATGAAAAAGCATAATGGCACAAATAACAGAAACAAACGCACAATATTATCAAGGCGCGCAAGGCTTTAGATCTAATGGTGGAGCTAATTATCAAACTACATTCGACACAGATTTAGTTTTTTACACGTCTGATCCAGCTGATGAAAATTATGCTAGAAATAATTTTAAAGTTTATTCTAGTGCAACAGGTATGCCTGGAACTTATGTAGAAGTTGCTGGTAATCCTCAACCTTATTCTGTAGTTAACAATGAAGTAAGATTTACTATTGCACCTATAGCTGGTTTATTTATAGTGGTGCAACTTAAAAAATTAGACGGTGGTTTATACGGGGCTAATGAAGCGGAAAAAGCTTATGGTGAAACAGTTGAGGAAAATTATGGTGGTTATCAATATGTAAAGTTAAATGATATAGTAGATAACTTTATGGTTGGTTATGTAGGCGATGGTAAAATTATACAAACATGTAAAAAATCTGATGTTGTATTTTTTGCTAAAAGAAGTTTACAGGAGTTTAGTTATGATACATTGAAAAGTATTAAATCTCAAGAACTATCTATACCAGAAACATTATCGCTAACTATACCTCAAGATTATGTTAACTACGTTTCACTAGCATGGATAGATCAATTAGGCGTAAGACATCCTATTTATCCTAATAATAATTTAACAACTGATCCATATTATACTCCAATACAAGATAACAAAGGAACACCAACTCAAGATAATTTTGGTGAAAACTTAGAAGGTACTTCAATAACTGAAAAAAGATGGAAAGACGCTAATGATAGATTATTAAATTCTACTTGGTATGCAAACTTTGAATGGTTTGGTTATGCTAATCCAGATTTATGGAGTTTAAATGGACCATGGAATTGGGGTAGATTATATGGTATTGATCCTAAAAGATCTAATTTTAACGGTTGGTTTGGAATAGATGAAAGACATAATAAATTTACTTTTTCAAGTAATTTAGTAGGTAAGTTAATTGTATTAGAATATATATCTGATGGTTTAGCTTATGATTTAGATACTAAAGTTCCTAAGCTAGCTGAAGAAGCTATGTACAAAAGCATATTATATAACATAGTTTCTGTAAGAGCTAATCAACCAGAAGGTGTAGTACAAAGATACAAAAAAGATAGATACGCTGCTTTACGTAATGCAAAAATAAGATTATCTAATATTAAACTAGAAGAATTTACCCAAGTTATGCGTGGTAAATCTAAATGGATTAAACACTAAAATTTAATGGCAAAAGTAGTAAATAACTTCATTAAAGGTAGAATGAATAAAGATCTTGATGATCGATTAATACCTATTGGTGAATATAGAAATGCGTTAAATGCTCAGGTAAGTAAATCTGAAGGAGAAAATGTTGGGGCATTAGAAAATGTACTAGGTAATAACTTAGTGGGTAGTTTTCAATTTGTTACCGCTATTTCACTAGTTAATAGAGGATCAAATTATCCAGTAGATATTTATGGCACGTCTTATGATCCACTTAGCAAAAATACTGGAAATGGTACAGGTTTAACAGTTAGATATGATGAAACAACAATTATACCAAATTTACAAATACAAACAACAGGTTTTGGTTATGAAGTAGGTGATATATTAGTTATAGACGGTGGTGATGGAAATGCTACACTAGAAATTACAGGTTTAACTAATATGAGAAGTATTGGTTTTTATTGTGATGAATTAAACAATAAGATATACGTGTTTTTAACTGATAACACGCAAAGCACTTTATATAACGAAAATGCTAATAACGTTATTGCTGTTTATGACACTATTAATGACATAGTTTCTTTGCTAGTTTCTGGTTCTTTTTTAAATTTTTCTCAATTATTTCCGATAACTGGTGTTAATTTATTAGAAAATTTATTATTTTTTACAGATAATTATAATCAACCTCGTAGAATAAATGTTGATACAGCTTTTAGTGATCCTGTTTTTTATAACAATGAAGATTTAATATCTGTAGCTAAATACAATCCTTACGAAACAATAGAGCTATTTAAACTTTCAAGTAATTTAACAGCATCTAGTCCAGCACTCGCTAAATATGAAACTACGATGTACGATGTGGTTAGTAAATTTTATCCTCACGGTGGATCAGGTAATTTATTAGTTGCCGCTAATATAGGTGATACTGTTATAAGATTAGACAGAGAAACAATTCAAGGTCAAATAAATTCTGGTGGTGGGGCTGATAATTATGCCCCTGGTTATGGTGCTACTGTTGCTGTTCTTGACAATGTAACTCAACAAATGACACCATTAGTCGATGGCTCTGGTAATCAAATAGTAGTAGATGAAGTTGATTATTATGATGCACTTACTCCTGGAACTGGTGGACCAGGTTGTGATGTAACTTTAAGCGCCTCATTAGTAGTTGGTATAAGTACAGATGAGATAATAGTATTTAACTATAATGAATACTATGTTGCTAATTATAATGGTGATTTAGATTTTTTAAAAGAAAAGTTTGTTAGATTTGCTTACAGATTTAAATTTGAAGATGGTGAATATTCTATATTTTCACCTTTTACTCAAACATGTTTTATACCTCAACAAGATGGATATTTTATATATAGAGTAATAAGAGATAGAATAGGACCAGGAGGTATACCAACTACAACAAACAATGCGGTTCCGCAAGATAAAACAGATGAAGAAGATACTTATAGAAGTACTGTAGTTGAGTTTATGGAAAATAAAGTTAATAAAATAATTTTAAGAATACCTTTACCATATATTAGCACTGAACTAGCAAATAAACTACAAATTGAATCAGTAGATATTTTATATAAAGAATCAGATGGTTTAAATGTAAATGTAATTGAAACTGTTAAACTTGATACTATTGTCAATAGTTCAGCTACAGCAGAGTTTGACGCTTATGGTCTTTCAAATAGTTTATTAGTAGTTACTAATATTACAGGAACAATAAAGCCTGGACAAATGATAAGTGGAGCTGGTGTTACTAATGCTCCGCTTGTAGTAGCGGTTGTAGGTTTTACAGTAGAAATATCAACACCTGTTACTGGTTTAGTGCCAGGTACTCAGTTAAGTTTTGGTGATCCTAATTATTTTGAATATGAATATCAAGCTAAAAAACCTTATAAAGTTTTACCAGAAAGTGAATTAACTAGAACATATGATAAAGTTCCGGTTAGAGCTTTAAGTCAAGAAGTTATAAGTAATAGAATAGTTTATGGTAATTTTCAAACTAAACATACACCTCCTGATACTTTAGATTACAGTGTTGGTATAAGTGATAAATCATATTTTAGTTTAGGCGTAGGTCAAATAGAAGTAGTAAATGGTCCATATCCTGCAGGAACTACGGTAATAGATGTGGATAGTAGTACAGCTATATTACCTATAACTCAAAATTCTACAGTAACTGGCTCGGGTATAGATAATGATACTTTGCTTGTAGAATATGATACAGGTGCTAATACAATAACATTAGATAAACAAACAGTTGGAATAGTTACTACTGGAGACATATTAACTTTTACTAGTCAAACTAGTATTGCTAACACAACTAGTATTGTAGAATATCCTAATTCTTCTTTAAAACAAAATAGAACATATCAAATAGGTGTTACATTATCTGATAGGTTTGGAAGAACTTCTAGTGTAGTTTTAGCTGATAAAGAAGCTTCTGTTTTATTTCAAGGTGAAGAATTTAAAGGATCTAGTGTTTTTAGTACTTACATATCTACCTTAGAACCTGCTAATGATTGGCCTGGTAATTCTTTAAAAATGTTGTTTAACAATGTAATAGGACCTGAAGCTGCTAATCCAGGAACATTATGGCCTGGTTTATATAATGGAGATACTACAAGCAGTGATTATAATCCATTAGGTTGGTATAGTTTTAAAGTTGTAGTCAAACAAACAGAACAAGAATATTATAATGTATATTTACCAGGTATTATGGCTGGTTATCCAAATGAACCAGATAAGGAATTAGGTAAAACATCACACTTTGTTTTAATAAATGATAATATTAATAAAGTACCTAGAGATTTAAACGAGGTTGGTCCACTACAAACTCAATTTAGAAGTTCTGTTAGACTGTTTGGTAGAGTAGAAAATAATTGTAATTTTCAAGTTGATAATTGGAATCAACAGTTTTATCCTATTGGTGAAACTCCAATAGTAAGTACTATAGGTACAGAAAGAGATTTATTTGATAATGCTAGAGAAGTAGGTTATATAGGTAGTGCTGAATTTTATAATGTAAGATCAAATCCATTAATTGCAAGATTAAGTACACCTTCACAAGAAATAGGTTGTCCTTCTTCTGTTGTAACATGTGAGGTTTCTGAGTTATATGGATCAAATGGTAGTGTTGCTAATGTTCCTATTCCAGGTCCAGCTTGTAATAATGTAGGGGTTGTAGTAGCGCTTGGTAATGATAATTACGCAATAGGTTTAGATCCAGCTACTATTACACCAAATGTAGGTGCGCCCGGTGGTGCTATAGATAACCTAAGAGCTGTTATTTTTAGCGGTCAAACAGTTACAGCTAACAATGGAATAGCTCAACCCTGCATTGTTCAATCTGTTAATTTTGATAATAGTATTAGTGGTTGCGGTGGCGCAGTTCCAACAATACAATATTATGTAATAGTTTATCATCCAAATGGAAGACCTTCTTTAGACACAAGTCCTACACCTAACGTGTTGCAGTTTTCTCCAACACCAAAATACAGAGGTAATAATCAACCATCAGCCACATTTGCTAATGAAGTATTTGCAATGCCTCAATTAGCTGTTATGGAAACAGAACCTGTAGAAAGTTTATTAGATATATTTTGGGAAACTTCTACAACTGGTTTAATTAATGATTTAAATACAGCTATATTAAACGATACAGCTGGAAATGTAACAATAGATGGTTTTGTTACCACACCTTTTACAGAAGCAATTGGTAATGATAGTTTTATAAGTACTGATTTCCAATTGAAAGATACACTTGGTAATTATATAACTTATGTAGCTACAAACCCGCCTTTATTAGAATTAGTAAGTGTTATTGATGGAAATGGTGATGATAAAAGTGATAAGTTTCAAATCGGTGTTTTAACACCTGTGTCTGGAACTACATTTTTTAATGTAAAAACAGCACCAGCGGGAGTTGATCCTGAAGCTGGTCAATTTGTTTTTGTAGGAAATGATCCGGCTCCAAGAACTTTTGCTTTTACATTTAACATTAATTACGCTGGTTCTGGACAAGCTCCTGTGGCTCTGCAAATAACTAAAAATGGAGTAGTATTAGGAAATGAACCACCTTCATTTGCTAAGCCTGTTCCAACAGGTGACATTGCAAATCCAGATTTATGGATACCTGGATATAATTCAACTAATTTTATTGAGTTAGGAGCTGTTAATGGTTCAGCAAAATTAAGCGATCAAGCAGCTGGTATGAGTTGGGAGCTCAACGTAGAAGATGGATCTGGAAATAATTATGGTCCTACAGGTTTTGAAATTACAGGTTCGGGTGCTAGTAATGGTACTGGTTTATTTACTATTAACACCGGTGCATTTGGTAATGTTAGTGAATGTGATATTAGTTTTAATCCAAGCTCATTAACTCCTCTTTTAGATTCTAATGGAGCGGTAGTATTAACCTTTACTGTTAGAGCGACTGATGATGGAGGTGAATATGTACAAGACGATTTTGTATATAAGTTTGATTTTAATGCTTGTAGAACATGGACTGTTACACTACCACAAGAAGCTGCGCAAGTATATACTATAAATACTTTTGAGTGTGCTGGTGCTTATAATACTCCTTGCGCTCTGGAATTTCAATACTTTACATCATCACCAACTGGAGTTACTCAATTTAATTTCTGTAGTAAAGCAAATTGCGCAGATCCAACACCTAAAGCAGGAAGTCCTATACCACAATCAATAAGTCCAGCTAATAATAGTACTAATCCATGCTTACCTATTCCATAGTGATAGTTAAAAATGAAAAAAATTAAGTAATAATAATAATATGGGAGCTGTAATTGAAGTAAAATATTTTAATACCTTTATACTGAAGAAGTTGTGTTCTGTGACTGATATGCCTGACGTAGATCCTACTAATCTAGGTGTAGACCCATCTATATGGGGTGGATCTTATGGTATTCCAGTTGAAAAACAAGGTTTTGGTAATTTTAAAGGAAAAGCATCTGCAACTTTAGTTCCTCCTACTGATCCTGTGTTTGGTTATTCACAGCCAATTAATCCTCCGCCTAATGCTTCAGTAGCTAATTGGTCTATAGAAGAATCAAGAATAAGAGGTGGTTATAACAACACTTCAGTTTCTTTAGGAGCTAAAGCATATTTAGTAGAAGAAGAGCCACAAGGAACTATTAGAGGTAATGCTATGATTTATTCAGGTATATTTAACTCTAGAACTGGAGTTAACAACACTAATGTGTTTTCGGTAGCTGATGATATAGTAAAAGCAGTAGATCCGGCTAATGGTTCTATACAAAAACTTTATGCTGAAGACACTAATTTAACAATATTTCAAGAGTTAAAATTAAGTAGAGCTTTAATAGATAAAGATGCTATTTATTCTGCTGAAGGTGGTGGAACTGTGACAAGTGCTAATTTAGTTATTGGCGCTATACAACCTATTTATGGTGAATATGGAATAAGTAGAGATCCTCAAAGTTTTGCAGTATATGGAGCTAATAAATATTTTACAGATAAAAATAACAATGTTGTTTTAAAATTAGCAGGAGCACAATTACAAGAAATATCTAAAGCTAATATGGTTGATTACTTTAGAGATAGATTTAACAAAGAAATAGATAGAGGTAATGTTCCAGGAACTATTATTGGTGGTTGGGATATTTATAATAAACAATATGTTTTATCTACCCAAGTAAATAATGTTCAATATCCTTCTTTTAATGAAAATTATGAAACTATAACATGGGACGAATCTATACAAGGTTGGACGAGCTTTTTCTCTTACAAACCAGATCACATGATGAGTATACAAAATAATTTTTATAGTATCAAAGATGGTGATATATATAAACATTATACAGAGAATGTACCAAGAAATACATTTTATGGAACAAGTTATGATTCAAGAATAACTTTTGTATTTAATCCAGAAGTAGGAGCATCTAAAAACTTTTTAACTGTAGATTATGAAGGTAGTAATGGTTGGCAAATAGATGAGTTTGCTAGTGATTTAACTGGTGCTGATGTAGTAAACAGCTCATCAGGTTGGAGAAGCTATAGAGATACTACTACTCAAGTGTATAGTTATACAGAAGGTAAATATGATTCTCAAGTTCCACCTCAAAGTTATCCTAACGCAACTGTACCTCCATTTTTCTGGGCTGGGTTTAATAGAAAAGAAAATAAATACACAGCTAATCTAATAAATAATAGTGAAACAGGTGAAGGAGAAGTATTATTTGGAGCAAATATGAGTGGAATTAAAGGATATTTAGCCACAGTAACAATATCAACAGATGAAGTTACAGAGCCAGGTGGTGAAAAAGAATTATTTAGCGTAGGAAGTAGATACGTTAGAAACAATGGATATTAATAATAAAAATTTAAAATTATGCCAATAGGAGCTATAATTGGAGGCGGTTTGCAAATGGCAGCAGGTATTTTTGGTAATAGAGCTGCTAAGCGTGAAGCTGCTAAAAGAAACGCAGAGGCAAGAAAGCTTCAAGACAAGTTAAATCGTTTAGAAATGAATAGACAAGAAATTATAAACCCTTATGAAAATGTAGAAAATCTAAGTGGTATGTTGTCTAATCCTTTTGCAGATTTAAGCGTTGCTACACAAGCAGCAGAAATGCAAGCTGAGCAAAGTGATCAAGCATTGGCTAATACTTTAGATACAATTAGAGAAACTGGTGGTGGAGCTGGTAGCGCAACTGCTTTAGCACAAGCTGCTTTACAAGCTAAGAAAGGTGTGGCTGCAAGTATTGAATCACAAGAAGCTGCTAATGAAAAACAAAGAGCTGCAGGAGAACAAACGTTACAACAACAAAGACTAGCAGAAGAAAAGCGTCTACAGCAGGCTGATGTTTCTGGAAAAGAATTTGTATTTGCTGAAACAGAAAAAAGAGAAATGCAACAATTAGATAGATTAACAAATCAAATAGCTGCTTTACGAGGCGCTAGTGCTGCTGCCACAAAAGATGCGCAAGCAGCTACAGGTGGAATAATGGATGGGCTCGGTAGTTTAGTAGGTGGTTTATTCGGTTAAATAAAACAACATGGAAGACAAGAATATACAAATTAATCTGTTTATAAAAAATCTAAACAAGAGTAATGCTTTGGCTTATAATAAAGATTATGTAGCTAGTCATGCTGATTATAATTTTAAGATATTAGATAATGCATACGAAGGTACAGGTGAATTATATGCTAAATTAAAAACAGATATACAAAACAATACATGTGATGATCCTACTTGTTTTACAGAAAATCAACAATTAAAAATGTTAATGGAAGCACCGCAAAAATCAATAGATTTTTTATCATCTGTTGGTGCTCAATTAATGGTTACAGATGACCCGTATTATGATGTTAATCAAGATTATAGATATGCTGTTTCAAACGCTATGCTAACAGGTAAACCTTTATTTGCAAAATCTGATGGTTATAATATTTCTTTACAATTAAACAGTAATGGTAGTCAAGAAATAGTTTTTTCTGGTCCTATGCTGCAAGAACCTTTAGCTATAAATAGTACAGTATTAGAAACTTTACAAGAATCAGGTACAGATATAGTCGCTACTACACCAGATATAAACGGTGACATGCTTAGATTATTAAGTGAAGTTGGTGTTTTAGGAGGAGGTTCTACAAATCCTGAAACAGGTGAGTTAACACCTCAAGCAAAAATAGCAGAAGAATTTGTACTTAAAAATCCTGATGGTTCTTATGATTATCAAATTATAGATATTGGAAATGGAAAAGGTAGAAATATACTTAAGTACGATTTAGATAAAATAGAAAGAAAAGTAACTCCATTTATAAACGCAGAAGTAGCTGGTTTATTGAGTTCAGAGCAATCTGTAGTAGCTGCATGGAACGTATTTATAGGCGCACAAACTAGTGTAGAAGAAGATGATCAAATGGCTCAAAATGCTAATGCTGGTTTTGTAGCTTGGAATTACGAAGAAGATTTACCATTACAGCAAGATAAAAAAGATTTATTCATGGTTAAATATAAAGAATATTTCATGAACAATTATTTAAAACAATTTACTAGAAATCAAATACCATCGGTACAAGCTGATGCAGCTGTTTTCGATCTTGAAGAAGGTAGAAAAGCTAAAGCGCAAAAGTTTATAGACGATAATAAATTAGCATAACATGGCAGAGGCTTTATTAGATTATATAAGTTCTCTACAAGATCAAGGTATTGATGGTAATTCAAAACCATCTATATTTGAATTGGTTGAAAAGTGGAAGACAAACAATCCTGATTGGAATAAAAGCAATGAACAACCAGAAGAAGTTGAAGAAGTTGTAAAAGATGAGGTAAATAATGAAGAAAACATTAGTGTTGAAACTGAGCAAGTAGAAACAACAGATGAAGTAGATAATGCTGTTAGTAATGAAGAAGGTGAAGTAAGTGTTGGTTCACCTGGTTTATTTTCAGGCTTTAATTATGATAATTTAAGTTTAAGCAATGTACAGGAAAAAATACTACCTCAACAGCAACAAGCAGAATTTGATGCTGCTATGGAAAAGTTAAGTCAAGTTGCTGATCCATCTGAAGTTGTATCTGAAAGAGGTTATGATTATAAATATGAAATTAATGATGAAGGTAAGATAGTTTATTATACTAAACAAAATGGAGCTGAAGATTTTATACCTGTAAAACATGGTGACAAAGGATATGAAGAAATATCTGGTAGAGTTTTTAAACATTTTGATTTTCCAACTGATCAATATAATACAGCTAATAGATTATTAGAGGCTTCTAACAAAAGTACAAATGCTTTTTTTAAAGCTTTAAATGACAATGCTAAAGCTATAGATACAACAGAAACAGAAATACCTGAAGAATTTGTAGAAATAGCTAAAATATTTGATGATGCAGTAACCCCTACTAAATCACAAAAACGATCAAATCTCAACATTGCTGCAATGTTTGTTAATGGTGGACCTACAGTTACTAAAACAGTTGGTGGTCCTAATCCAAAAAGTAAAAGACAAGTAGAAGAAGAAAGACCTGGTTGGAAAGAATTACAAACACAAGCTATAAATCAATACGCTAAAGAAAATAATTTAGAACCTGATCAAGTTGATATGAGTGATAAAGACACTCTTGTAAAGGTTAATAAAATAATGACCGCTAATAAATATAGTCAGTTAATAGATGAGCAAGAGCAAAGAAACTTAACTAATTTTATTGAAGCCCAAGGTAGTGATTTTAGTTGGGAGAAATTAGGACTATGGCTTACTACTGAAATGGGATTAGGTGGTTTGGTAGGACTTCCAGGTGCCGAAATTGATGCTGATTTTGTGTGGTCTAAAACACAAGTTCAAAAGAAAGCAGAAGAGTTTCAAAAGTGGCAACAAAGTAGTTTAGGTAAAGAAACTAAAAATTTAACTACTTTTATTAATCAATCAGTTGGTGTTTTAGATGTGTTAAAAGAAACTGCAGGAAAAATACAAGGAGGTGAATATCTTACAACTTCTCAACTAGCTGCAGCTAATAAAGAACTTGAAAATATTAATCAGTTAAGAAATAAAACGTTTGATTTACTACGTGATAAATACAAAGAATTAAATTTAAATTTAAAAGATAGCAAGGAAGTAGAGGCTAATTTAAATCAACTTGAAAGAAACTATAATCTTGTTCCTATAATGACTAATAATTTTGAAAATTCACTTATTGAAATGGGTCAAGGTATAGAAGAAATAGTTTTTAAAGCTGCAAACTTACCAAATGAATTAGGTCCTGACGCATCGCAAGCTTTTTCTATAATAAATCCTGTTTGGGGAGTGGTTAATGGATTAGGTTTAATTGGTAACTGGAGTGATTATAGAAACAAACAAAACGAAGCAATTGATAAGTATCAAGAATCTATAATGGGTAATATTGCAGAAGCCGGTAGCTTTGATGATCTTGAAACTTTTGGTGATTATGGTAGATATATTGCCGCGATGAGTGGATCTGTTTTACCTCAAGCCGCGGTAATGATTGGTACGGGTGGTTATGGTTTAGGTGCTGTTGTATTAAGCGCTGGTGGTAGTAAGTTTAAGCAGTATGAAGAAGAAATGAAAGCAAGTCAAGATGCTTTTAATGCATGGGAAAAAAGAAAACCTAGAAAAAGACCTGCTCAAGATGAGGAAAGTTATCAAGCAGACTTGAAAGATTGGCAAAGTCAAAGACCACAAGTAATAAACTATAGTACAATGCAAATGTGGGGTGGAGCTCTTACAAATATGGCTATTGAAGGAACTGCTGGTTATTTTATTAGTTTACCATTAGCTAGAGGTAAATCACTAGTAGGACCATTAATTGATAGAACTAGAGCTCTTAATAATCCTGCTCTAAAAAATGGTTTTAGTAGATATTTTACAAACATAGTTAAACCAACAACTGCATATGCAGGTGATGTTTTAGCAGAAGGTGGTGAAGAAGTTATTGTTGGCATTGGTGATAAAATTTATGATAGATTTGCTTTAGGTAAATCAGTAAATATATTTGAAGGTTGGAAAGATAACTTAGCTGGTGGTATTATAGGAGGTAACTTTTTTAAAGCACCAGGGTTATTTAAACCTTATTTAGGCGCGGTTCAAACACCAGGAGATGTAATAAATATAAAAGGCAAACAAGATCAAATTAAAAGCCTTATAAACAGTCAAATTCAAAACCCTAAAATGTCTATTAATACTAAAAATATTATAGATAATAAAATAGCTGATTTAACATTAGAGATAAACAACGATGTAGTAGGTTCTCTTAATAGATATACTAACATGTCTACAGAGGATATATCTCAACTAGGAAATATTGAGCAAAAAATGTTTGATATTGATAGCCAAATTGAACAAATAGAAAGTGATCCTGGAATTGAAGTTGATAAAAATACACTTCTTGATGATTTAAAAAATGAAAGAAATAATTTAACTGGTCAAAAAAATGAATTGTTAGAACCATATGTTACTACTGATGCTGAAGGTCGAGTAACTGGCGGTAACTTATTAATAGCTCCAATAAGAAAAGGAGCTGAAGCAGTTGCAGAACAATTAGGTGATACTGATATTGTAAGATTTGATACTACACAAGATTTTATTGGTGGTATAGAAACTTTAAAATCTGAAGGTGTAGAAGTTGAATTAGCTCAAGATGCTCAAGGAAATACTTTACCAGCTGCAGAACAAAGTTATGGTATAATAGCAACATTACCTGATGGCACAAAACAAGTTATAATTAATAACGCTTCACAAGAAGCAGATGGAGTTATACCTGCTGATAAGCACGAAGTATTACATGCTTTTGCAGCTAAAATGGATCCAGAGGTAAAATCTAAAATGGGTGAAGATTTATATAATCTTCTTGTTAATGATACAGGTGATATTACTAGTAGAGTTGAAATTGATCCTAGAACTAAAGCTTCATTAGATACTTATAGAAAAGACTTTTTAGACGGTAAGATAAGTGAACCACAGTTTTATGAAGAGGTTATGGCTGTAGTTAGTGATGGTTTAACTCAAGGTACTGTAAAAGTTAAAGAAACAGGACCAATAATGAATCTTGTAAATAAGTTTTTAGAAACTATAGGTTTTAAACAAAACTTTGATGATGGCAAGCAAGTTTTAGATTTCTTAAAAGATTTTAACAAAGATGTGTTAGGCGGTCAAGGTTTATCACAGCAAACCTTAGATAGAGCTGGGGTAAATTTAGATCAAGAGGTAGACATGGGTCTTGAAACAGAGGTTGATTTAGGTGTTGTACAAAGTAAAAAACTACCTCAAGAAACTCAAGACTATATGGAAATGAGTAATGATATTTTGCAGCAAGGTTTAAACAGTGCTATACAAAATCAAACAGATCAACAGTTTCCATTAGCTCAAGCAGTTGTAGAAAAAAACTGGCCATTAATAAGTAAATCTTTAAATATTAACAACCAAGCAGAAATGGACGCTGCTAAAGAAGTTGTTATTGATCAAGTATTAGGACAGTTTGAAGGATCAGGTCAAGGTAAGTATGGACCAAGAAAAACTAGTGCATTAGCAGGTTTTGATTTAGAAGGTGGCGCGCAAGTAAGTACATATTTAGCTGAAACAATAAGAACTAGAAAACCTGAAATTGATGCAGCTATAGCTGATAGAACTGGTGGTCCAGGTATACAAGCTGATCAAATAGGTGATGTTGTTGCAGAAACAGAAACAACTGAAATTGAAACAACTAAACCGTTGCCAAGTGAAACAACTATATATTCTGATGCTATTTTAAATAATGCAAATACAGATAAAGCGGGATTAGAAACTAATATAACAGAAGCTATAACAACTGCATATGATGGTAGAACTGATGTTACTCTTGCAGAAACTAGAAATATACCGCAAGAAGTTGCTGATGTGTATGCAACAGCTTTTGGATTAAATCCAGAAACCATTGTTGATAAAAGAAGAAATTTTTCTAAAAAAGATGCCGATGGTTTAAACGCCGCTAAAAGATTTTTATTATCTAATGCGCAGGCTGATTTTAATAGATTACCAGAAACAGTAGATGTAGATGGTAGAGGTACTTTTATTCCTAAAAATGTAAGAGATGCATTATATACTGATGGTAGACTAACAGGTACATTAAAAGATTATCAAGATATAATTAGAATTCAACCTGAAAAACCTATTTATAGAGACAGAGTTGGTCAAACAATTAGAGGTTTACTAAATACTCATATTAGAAATAGAATACTAGAAACATCTAATCCTGATCCTGCTTCAAGAAAACGAAGTGGCGCTAAGTTTAGTCAAAAACCAAACATTGAAACCAAACAAGGAGTTGATGTTATAGATGATTTAATAGAGCAAAACCGTGAAATTGGTAATAGAATATTACGTGCTAGAAATGAAAGAGAACTTAAAGCAAGAAAGAAAAACATACAGGATTTAGAAACTCAAAATAGCGCCGATGAATTAAGAGCTATGCTTAAAGATGCAAAAGGCGAAGCTAAACAAGATATAGAATTAGCGATAGAAGAAAAGTTTAAAAGTCTACCACAAGCAGTTGAAGATTCTGGAATTGATATTATTACTGGAAAAGAAATAAAACCTCAAAAAACTATAAATGAAATAAAGCCCAAAGATGTAGCAGACATCATGGAGTTAAGAGATATAGATAAAGTTAAAACTAAGCTTAAAATAAAAGGTGATATTACTGTTAATCCTACAAATATAAAAGAAAGACAAGCTAGTATGCTTGAAACTATTAAGAAGGGTAAAATACCTGCTGCGGTATTTAAAAAATTACAACTAGCTAATTTTGGTAGAAAAAAAGTTTATGGTAACAATGATGTTAAATTTGATACTAAAGCTAAAGCAGAAGATGTATTAGGAAAAGAAAATGTTACTTCATATGTAGTTACAACAAGCGGTGAATTTATTGACGCTAAAAGTGATGCTGGTAAAATAAATGCTAGAACAGATTGGGCAGCTACAAAAGGTGATTTATACTACGGAGCAACAGATCCAGCATATATTGAAGCGTTGAAAACAGCTGAACTTAACAACGATTTATATGACTCAGTTGAAATAGACGGTAAGCCATATAATCTAGATGACTTTAATAAAGTTCAAAGAATAAAAATACCAGAAGGAGCTAAATTTAATAAAAATAAAAAACTACCTAATGGAAGAACTGTAGCAGAACAAGAAAAAATTAACATGGATGCTTTAAAGTTCATGAATAAGGTTATTAACGACGGTGTGCAAGCAGGTACTATATCTATGGAAGATGCATCGCTAATGATTTCATCTGCTTATCAATCAAGTAATGGTTTAATAAAAATAGCTATACCATTTACTGCTGTTTCTGATAAATTTGAAGCAGCTAAAGGTGGTAAAAGAAAAAGCAAAGGCGAAGGTTTTATAGAAGAACATTCACCACCAGTATCATCACTTGGAGCTGCAATGTTGTGGGGTTATAAAAACAATGCTAGCGATGTAATTATGGATGCTATTGCTGATAATGCTGTTCAAGTACAGCTTTCTAATGCTTCAGATTTTTTATTAGATGAAGCAGGTTTAGATGCTAAAATACCTGAAGGCACTAGTATTTTAACTCCAAATATAGGATATGTAAGGTTAGCAGCTGCTGGTATAAATTTAAATACAATAACTGATTTTAAAACAGGTAAACCAATTGCTGAAATAATGGGCTTACCATTACCAAAAGCTGATTGGAATAACCCAGACGCGGTAAATTATCAAAACGAGTTATTACTTAAATTAGCTCAAGATCCTGATTTTACTATTAAAGAAGCAAAAACAAGATTAAAAAAGAGTTTACCAGTACAACAATCAAAGAAAGTTCAAGCAGATAATTTTGCTAAAAACATTGGCCCTGAAATTGTTACACCTGAAATGACAGCTGAACAACAAAAAACTGTAATGGTCAATTCGTTAAAAACTAGAGTTCAAGCTAGTAAAAGAATACCTAAACCAAAAGGTATAAGTATATTTGATTTTGATGATACACTTGCTAAAACAAAAGAAAAAGTTATTGTTAATATGCCTGACGGTAGTAGTAAAGAAATAAGCGCTGCTGAATTCGCGAGAGATGCTGGTAAATTAACAGAAGCTGGTGCAACTTTTGATTTTAGTAATTTTGAAAATGTTGCTAATGATACTGCAGAAGGACCATTAGCAGATCTTGCTAGAAAACGTCAAGGTAAATTTGGTAGCGGTGATATATTTGTTTTAACAGCAAGACCAAACAGTGCTGGACCTGCTATACAACAATTCTTAAAAAGCATCGGAATAAATATACCTTTATCTAATATAACTGGTTTAGCTGATGGATCACCGCAGGCGAAAGTTGATTTCGTGTTAAATAAAACAGCAGAGGGTTACAATGATTTTTATTTTGCAGATGATTCATTTGCCAATGTCAAAGCAGTTAGTCAGATATTAGATGCTATTGATGTTAAAAATACAGTTGAACAAGCTCAAACTAAAGAAGTTAAATTGAATAACGATATAAACCAGATAATAGAAGAAGTTACTGGAACTAAGGCTTTTAAAAATTATTCAACAGTTAGAGCAAGATTAGAAGGTAAGAAAAAAGACGGTGGTATATTAAAACGTCTTGGTAAACAATTTATTATTACAGCTTCTGCAGAGGATTTTGAAGGTTTAACATATGCTTTAAGAGGAAAAGGCGAACAAGGTAATAGACATGCTAAATGGATAAACGATAATTTAATTGATCCTTATAATAAAGCAGAACTAGAATTATTAAGCGCAAAAGTAAACGTGGGTAGAGACTTTGCAGCGTTAAGAAAAAAGTTTCCATCGTTAAGAGGTAGTAAAATTAGTTTAAGTAATCCGTTGTTAGCTGAAATAGATGGTGGACCATTTAATAAAGAACAAGCAGTAAGGGTTTATTTATGGAACAAACAAGGTAATGAAATACCTGATATGTCTAAAAGAGATATTAATCGTTTAGTAAAAGCTGTAGAAGCAGATCCTGATTTAAATATATTTGCAGATGAGTTGCAATTAATACAAAGAGGACCTGAATATCCGCCGCCAGGTAAAAACTGGTTAGGAGGAAGTATTAAAAATGATATACTTAATTCCATGGATAAGTCATTTAGATCTGAGTTAATGGCTGAATGGAATGAAAATGTAGATATTATATTTAGTCCTGAAAATTTAAATAAACTTGAAGCTGTTTACGGTAGTAAATACAGAGAGGCATTAGAAGATTCTTTACGTAGAATGAAGTCCGGTAGCAATAGACCTAAGATTACTGGTAGTGGAGCTAGAGTTGTTAATGAAATGTTAGACTGGTTAAATGCTTCTGTTGCTAACGTAATGTTCTTAAACATGCGATCTGGATTACTTCAAGGATTATCTACGGTAAATTTTATAAATTGGGGTGATAATAATCTATATAACGCTGCTAAAGCTTTTAGTAGTAAGGAAATGTGGCCTACATTTATGAGGTTAATGAATTCAGACTATTTAATAAATAGACGTGACGGTTTAAAAATAAATGTAAATGAAGCTGAACTTGCAGATGCTGCTAAAAAAGGTGGTATAAAAGGTGCTTTTAGTTATTTAATGGATAAAGGTTTTGCTATCACTAGGATTATGGACAGTTTTGCTATTGCTTTAGGTGGTGCTCCATTTTTTATTAATCGTAAAAAAGCTTTATTAAATAGAGTTAATCCTGATACTGGAAAACTTTACACAGAAGCTCAAGCTGATGAAAAAGCTTTTCAAGATTTTTATGCAATAGCAGAAGAAACACAACAGTCAAGTAATCCTGCTAGAATATCGTCTCAACAAGCTAGTATTGCAGGACGTGTATTGTTATCGTTTCAAAACGTGACAATGCAGATGAATAGAAAAACTAAAAAATCTATATTAGATCTTTATAATAGACGTAAAAAACCAGGTATGACGCAGCGTGAAAGTGATCTAAGTAATTTATCTAGTGCTGTTTATTATGTGGCTATGCAGAATTTTATTTTCAACGCATTACAACAAGGATTATTTGCGATGTTATTTGATGAAGAAGAAGAAGATGAAAGAAAAGAAGAAAGATTAAGTAACACTGTAAACGGTATGGTTGATTCATTATTGTTTGGTCTTGGATTTGGAGGTGCTATAGTTGCAACAACTAAAAATATACTTAAACGTATAGCTGATGAAAACACTAAAGACAAGCCTGATTATAGAGATATACCTGAAGACATATTTGATGTGAGTTCTGTTTTAGACGCTAAGTTTAGAAAACTTGTATCATCAGCTAAAACTTTTACATTTAATAGAAAGGAAATTAAACGAAGAGGGTGGAGTTTAGATAATCCAGCTTATTTAGCAGTAGCTCAAATAATAGCAGCAGTTACCAATGCTCCTATTGATAGAGTACTTATGAAGGTGAATAATCTAAGACAAGCTTCTGACGAATCAGTAAGAATGTGGCAAAGAGTTGCATTAGTGATGGGTTGGTCTGGTTGGAATTTTGGTTTACCATATTGGGGTAGACAAAGCACTATAGATCGTGAAGCAAAAGAAGATGAAAAGTTAAAAGAAAACCACGCTAAACAAGTTAAAGAAGTTAAAGCAAAAGGATTTACTAAAAAAATACCTTTAACAGGACCAAATCATTATAAACCAAAAGGTGAACTTGGTGTAGATTATATGCAAGTAGAAAGACCTGACGGTACAATACAGTATTACGTAAAACATAAAAAATGAAAGAAAAAATTAAAAAAATTGTAGACAAACTACAAGAACTTTGGAATAAATTATTATATAAATTAATGTTTAAAAAATATAAATAAAATGAAAAACTCTATTTTAATCTTATTATTATTATTTTCTATAAATACATTTTCTCAAGAAATTAAAAAATGTATTACTATTAAAGAAGAAAAATTACCTAACTATAAAGTGAAAGTAATTAAAACAAACAACTGTGTAGAGCCTAAAGAAATAACTGTGGCTGTTTATATTACTACAGAGTGGGAGAAGAAAAAAAGAAAACAAAAAAAAAGAAAAAATGACAAATGAAACAAATTTTAACTGTCCTCTTTGCGGCGGTGTTTGCGGTCTCTGCTAACGCGCAAGATAAGAAAAGTTTATTTAAAAGTATATACGAAGATCTATTCGAGTATAGTACGATTTATTTAGCAGGTGATATACAAAATCCTAAGGAACAACCTAAAGATTATTTTGTAAGAACTAATCCTAGCGGAAACATCTATGAACCACCAGTTGTGGTTGATGGTACAGAATATTATGACTATGATTATCGCTATGGTTTTGGTATTAGAAAAATTGCAAGGTTTGATTATGAAGTCAAAGGCAAAAACTACTACGATGGAACTGAATCTAACGTTGGTTTAGCAGCTTCTAACTCACCGATTAAAGGTTTTGAATATCTAGTACATGTTGAAAAAGAAAGATCCAGAGATGAGGTATTTAAAAATCATCGATATTTCTTAAAACATAGTGGAAAATATCATATTGCTAAGATAGAAAGCAGAAAACAAGGTAAAATTAATTTTAACTATAAGTCAGCAGAGTTAAGAGCTAAACTACCTATTGGTAAAAAGTTTTCTTTAAACGCTGGTGCTATGTATCGTACACATGAAAGAGCTTATGGATATAATCCAATTGAAATATGGTTGAATGAAACAGATGAAAATGGCTGGCCAGTTAATTATTGGTATCAATTAGGTTATAACTATGGCTACACTGATCAATGGGTTACTATTAATATTGATGGTGAAGATGTTTACGATTATTACTGGTATGATCCACAAGGTAACGAAGTAGCGTATACTGATTTACAGTTCCGTGACACTATATTTGAATCATTAATTAATCGCTACAATAATGAGCAATGGGATTTATTAGATGAATTTGGTGTAGTTTCACCTGTCGTCGGTTTTGACTTTTATCATTACAAAAATAACTTTTGGCTTCACGCTTATGGTTCTTATTTATTACCATATCATAAGTATGTTAAAGGTGATGAAGACTTTAGTTATTTAAATAGAAATAATTGGGGACTTGGTGGGTTAAGACAAGACTCAAAGCTTGAACAATGGAACGATTATCAAGCCGGTGTAGTCTTTGGTTGGAAGCTAAACAAAAACCTAGGTATATTTGTAGAAGGCGAATACACTAAGTTTTGGGATAGTAAAATATATAATAGTTCAGTTGGTTTAAATATAACACTTAAATAAAATGGCAAAGGCACCACAAATAGGAGAAGAAACTAAAGTAACGTTAGATCTTAAAACAATAGGTATGATAGTAGGTTTTGTAATAACCTTAGCAGGAATGTGGTTTGGATTACAAGCTGAAATAGCTGAAGCCAAAGAACTACCCGCACCAGTTATTGATAGGGTTGAATATGATTTAAAAGACGAATTGATACGTCAAACAATTATGGATACTCAAGAAGATGTTGAAGAAATAAAAGAAACAATTGATAAAATAGATCAACGACTGTACGAGATACAAAAAAATAGATAATGAGATATTTAAATATAATATTACTTTTATTATCATTCAATGTAAGTGCTCAAGAGTGGATTACAGATAATAATTTTGAAAGTAAAATAAATGAAAAACAAGCTTTTGGTGATAATCAAAACAAGCCTGTAATAGTAGAGTTTTATGCTAAATTTAACGATGCTAATAAATTTGATCAGTGGCAAGAGCTAAAAGATGTTGTATATTATAGAGCAGATATAGCAAAGTGCCCAGCTGCTAAAAAAAAATACAGGGTACGTATGGCGCCAACATTAATTATATTTAAAGATGGTATAAAAGAAACCGTTTTTAAAGCAGGACTAGATTTGATGTTACCGGTAGATTTAAATGAAATACAAGAAGCAGTTAATGAGGTAAATACTGCAAGTCAATTTTAAAATGAAAAAAAGAAAATTAAATAGTACAAATCCTAAATATTATCCAATTAAAGAAGAAGAAATAAAAGAGAGAAAAGAATTAATAGCTGTAATACCAAAAGGCAAAAAACGTGAAGTTAAAGTCTACGCGGTGTTTAGCGAAATAGAATAATCATGAGTTCACCAATAGCAAAAATTAGTGCTGCTTGTAAAGCTGCAGCAAAAAGGAAATTTAAAGTTTGGCCAAGTGCTTATGCTTCAGGTTGGGGTGTAAGATGTACAAAAGCAGGTGGTCCAAGTAAGTTTGGAGGAGGTAAAAAGAAAAAGTAATGGCTAAAGCATATAGAGGAGTTTTAAAAGCTCGTATAAATAAACTATATGGCGGAGATGTTACTTGTAGTAAAGTTAACAAATTAAAATCACGTAAAGAAGCTACTAAGCGCGATGTACAATTAGCTAACTGGTTTATTAACATGCAAAATTGTAGAAGAAAATGACATACATACAGCACAACTCACCGTTTGCAAAGCAAAAAGGTGGTGGTACAACTAAAACTTGTTTGCCTGCTTCTAAAATAAGAAGCATGAGTAAAGAACAAAGAGAAAAACTAGTTAACTCTAAAAGAGCTGCTGGTGCTAAAGGTAAATATAAACGATCATCTAAA
>Ga0209645_1000392_pt1 | contig 23041 bp, 20 predicted proteins | sample ETNvirenome_6_30_FD_184070 | JGI IMG/M metagenome (GOLD analysis project Ga0209645, IMG submission 184070) | Marine viral communities from the Pacific Ocean - ETNP_6_30 (SPAdes) (version 2) | ecosystem: Environmental > Aquatic > Marine > Oceanic | place: Pacific Ocean | collected 2013-06-19
ATAACCATTTTTTTGTGACTGTAAAAACAATGAATAATCTTTTGGTTTTCTTAAACCTCTTTTTACTAAAGCAGCTTCTCTTAATAAATATTGTTTTGAATTATCACTACCCTCCATAACAATTCTATTTAAAGACCTGTCATTTACATCAGGTAGTTTATTTAATTGATCCATCTGATCTTGAGTTGCTTTATCTATAGCGTCTCTCTCAGCTACTTTTAAATCTCTTAAATTTTTTAATTGCTTACTAATAGTGCTTGCTACTGTACCCCAATTAATTTGTGGATCACTATCTAAACCTTGATATACTGAATATTTATTTCCTTTTTCTGCCATAACGTTTTTTTACTGTCCTAAATAGACTGGTGCTGATATTCCTACGCCTGATGAAACAGGAGCAAGTCCAGCTGGCTGGATAGCATTGACAGTAGGAGTTACTATTCTATTAATAAAGTCAAAATCAAATTGTTCGTTTTTTATTTGTTCCATTATAACTTGTAATTCTGAACCACTCATACTTTCTAAATTAGGTATTTGTGATAATCTATCAATAATAGCAGTATCATCTAATCCTTGTAAGTTTAATTTTGATTTGTCAGCTGCGGTAATTGAACCTAACAATTTGCCAGCTCTTCTATCCGCTTTGCTTTTACTGAATGCTGGAACTAAATCAGATGCCGCTCCTGCTACCGCACCAAGACCATCTACTGCTTGTTGCATACCTTGGCTTTCTAAACGTCTTTGATCTCTAGCTCTAGCTGACTGATCAGCTGCTGCACCTACATTTATATCTATTAATTGCTGATTAACATTTTGCTTTGCATCAGCTTTCATTTTATTGTTCTGATATAAAGCTTCACCCATAGCAATACGAGTTTTTTCACCTTGATCAGCAGCCAAAGCGCCAACCCTACCTACACCAGAAGCGACTGCTCTCGCATCTCCTTCTTGTAGAGCTTGAAGACTTTGTTGTTGTTGTTGTAATTGTTCTTCAAATTGTTTGTTAAAAGCATCTAAAGGAACATTTAGTCCTTCATAAAAGTTTTTTTCAGCTTTTCTTTCAGCCTCTTTCATTAAGAGTTTTGATTCTCTTTCGGCTTTTGCAGCTGCTCTTCTTGCTTTAGCTGCGTTACCTATACCAATACCCATAGATCCTAGACCTAGAGCTGCTGATGTTATTCCTAATGCTAATCCTGACATAATAATTTTTTTTTATTAATTACCAATTGAGGTAAATCTTTATAATTCAAAGTGTACACATCTTTTTGTGCTTCCTTTATTTCTGTTTTATCAGTGCGATAAACACACACCCATTTACAATCTTCATGCATGTACGCTACTCTTTGCGTTCCTATCTCTGTCATCACTTTCATAGGAGCTTTTATTCTTTTTACTTCTCCTGCGTCTGTTAAGATTGACATCTCGCCTTCTAAAAAAAAAGAAGGATGGTTTTGCTTATGTATAAAACTCACTACCAAAGAACCTTTAGGCATAAATATTTCTCTAGTATATAAACCATCTTTTAAATCATGCTTTACTGGAAACACTTCATCCATAGCGTCTGTACTATGTTCTACTGCTCCATCCACTTGACTTAATTGGTTTCTAAAAGTTTCAATATTTTCCCACAACAAACCTCTGTTCATATGAACATAATTTAACAAAAGTTCTGGAGAATCTTTTTTTGTAAAAAATTTTCTCACTACTTTTTTTAAACTATTAATTAAGTTCATTAGTTAACAAAGATAACAAATTCTAAGGATAACTTTTCATGATGTCGCTACCTACTGAGAATAGTTCTACCGGTGTTGTTTTATCGTTAGTAAGTGTAAACTCCATGTAATAACCTAACACACCATGTGATTCAGCAACACTGTTTTTATACGATAAAATAAAGTCACCTTGTACAGGGATATACGCCCCTTGTGCAGATGCGTCTACAGTGATCGTAGTAGCCGTCATTGCTGTAACATACCCTACCAACTCTGGCGTGGTCTTTGCATAGATGGCATCTCCTATACTTAGTATACTTCCAAACGGTTCTGTAAATGTTATAACTGTTGCGTTTGCAGGGCCAGCAACTGTTGTAGCTGAGCCTAATCCATTTGCTGATCTAAGCTTCCAGTTTACTGTATCTGACTTACTTCTAATAAATGTAAACCACTCTCCTTCTTTTTGCTCAAAGTAAGTATCCAGCATAGATCCAGAATTAAGATCTGTTTTAATATTAGTAGCTGTCCAGCTTGAGTCACTTTCCAGTGACATCGTTTTAAATAATTTTATATCTAAAGTTGGTTTAGGATTAAACACTCCTGTAATAGAAGACGTTCCTTGAATACCATAATAGTTGTTTCTAATAGGGTTTGTATTGTGTCTGTATAAATTACCGCCTTTAAAAGAATAAAAGTAACTATTCATTCCAATCATATAGTCAGGATAGTAAGTATAGAAAGATGGCCAACCTTGACTGTCATTGTTATACGATAATGTCTGTAATGTTTCTATAGCCATAATTTTTATTTTAACAATCCACTACTGTTTGCACCACACCGCTTGCGTTTACATTATACTTCTGATCGCCACCAACACCACCACTTGTTCTATACCATCCACTAGATAATGTTGTTGTTCCTGAACTATTAGTATAACAAGTATCACCAGTTACTGGATTAGATCCAGATACACCATCATGATAATAGGTAGTATTAACAGTTTCGAAACATGCATTCGGTGATGTTGTTGATGTTTGTGATGAGCTGTATGAATTGTAAGTTGAAGGACAACTTGTAACAGCTGACACTGTACCAGTATTACTTGATATCTGCATATAAGTTCCATTACCAGTGGTAGATATTTTATAAAATCCATTAGGTAAAACTTGCGGAGCAGTACCTTCGCCTTCAGTTGACATACAGGAGTTATCATAACACACATCGTTTACTACAGGCAATGAACCTGAACCATCATGATAGTATGTAGCTGATAACGTACCTACTGAACATGCTAATGTAGAAGTAGTTTGTCTTGTGCTACTACTAAACGATGTTCCTGTAACAAACGTTCCTACGCTTGCTACTACACCAGAACCACCATTAATTAAAATATATTGAGTCGCTGATATTTTATAAATTCCATTTCCTAAAAACGTCTGCCCTGCATCTGAATAACATACGTCTGTAGCTACTGGTGTGCTACCAGAACCATTATGAAAATAAGTTTGGTTTACTATTCCATAGTAACAAGCTTCCGAAACAATGTTATATGCGCTAGAACCACTAAACGTTGTACATTCACATGTAAATGTAGAGCTTAACACAGGGTTATTAGGCGCACCTGTCTGCTGTCTAAATGTATTAGAAGATGTTTTATACCAGCCATTTGAAGCCGCCGTTGTTAGTGCCGCATCTGTGTATATGGCTGTAGCGGTTGCAAAGGACGAGGTATCTAAATAATAGGTTCCTTGCGTTGGCATTTATTTTATTTTATTTTATGGTGCACAATTTGTAACATCTGCAACAACTCCATTTCCTCCTGCTATTGATACTACTTTTCTAGTTCCTCCATCATCTATACTAAAGTGCCCATTTTGTGCCGTTGCTGTACCACCTACGTTTGTAAATACTGTATCTCCTGCTGCTGGATAAGTTCCAGATCCATTATGCCAGTAGTTATTACTTCCTATAGTTGCTGTACAAACACTATTAAATGTTCCGTTTGGAGTACCTGAGAAATTAGTAAATGTAGAACATCCTGTACAACATACATCATCTGCGCTTGTTCCTTTACATAAACTGATCGCTGTTGCACAAGCCGCACATGTGCTAGTGTTAGCATCTAACGTACCATTACCACCTGTTACTTCTTTATAAACTGAAGATGAGCTTGTAATTAATGCATAGAATCCATTACTTGCAGCTGTAGCTCCAGATGCATCTGTATATAATTTAGTTGCAGCTGCAAATGTTGGTTGGTTCATGTAATAAGTTGTGGTTGAACCAGTACAACAAGCTACTGCGCTTGTACTACCAAACTGTAATCCTATTGCTGGGTAACAAGTAGCACACGCTGTTGCAGCACTAAAGTCTGAACCATCTGTTGCGTTTCCTGTTTTCTCTCTACTTTCACTGCTGTAAGAATAAAATTGATTTGCAGCAAAGCTACTTAATAAAGGATTGGTGTATACATTGTTTGCTTGATCAAAAGCTGCGTTATCTAAATAGAATGTAGCTGTCGTTCCAGAACAACATGCTGCAAAAGCTGATGCACCATACCCTAAAGTAAAGGCAGTTCCACATGTTGTACATGAAGCTGAAGTTCCTAAAGCCCCACTACCACCCGAAACTTCTCTATAAACATTGTTATTATCTTTATACCATCCGTTAGGAGCAGTATTAGACAAAGCTGCGTCTGTATATAATGTAGTTGCTGATCCAGCTTGGCCTGAAGCCCAAACGGTTCCGTTCAAATAATAAGTATCTAATGTAGGCATGTGATTCTATTTAGTTCAGTAAATTTACAAAAAAAATTTATTATATCATCAAGGAGTTCCACAAGGTTCTACACTTGCCACAAACCCTGTGTTGTTAGTTATCCTATACCTGGTACTTGTACCTGACGCATTAGTGTGATACCATCCGTTTTGTAACGGAGTGGTTCCTGCTTGATCTTGATACACTAACTCACCCATCGCTGGTATTGTGCCTGAACCGTTATGATAAAATGTTTGATCAAATGTCGTATTACCACAAACGCTTCCAAAAGTCCCCATAATAGTAGACGTAAAACTTGTGTAAGTAGTCCCACAACCTACACAACATACTTCACTCGCTGAGGTTACATCGTAACATAATGAGATTGCATCACCGCATGACGGACAATTAGCTGCTGCTTGAAGAAAACCATTTACTTGTCTTCTAGATATTGAACCTAAAGAATAATACCCATCCGCAGCTTTAGTTGTTAAAGCTTGGTCGGTAAACAAAGCTATTGCAGTTGCAAAACTGAATCCATCAAAATAATATGTTGCTCTTGTTGCCATAATTTATTTAACAATATTGTAATCCATTTCCGTCTATTTCTCCATTTTGTGTTGCAAACCATACTGTTGGTGAACCGGTAGCGTAAACTAATATGATCGAAGAAACTAATGTTCCTTGATTGTCGCTATAGATTTTAGTGCCTGCACCATCACCTGGGCCTGTAGGTGTTGTTGTATAGTATACTTCATCTAATGCTCCAGAATATATACATGCTGAAGAAGGATTAGGTTGTTGTTTGCAATTAAATGGATAGTACGTTACTGGTGTACATGTTACCACTGCTGAAACCTGACCTGTTCCTTGGTTTAAATTTAAGTATTGTGTAGAAGATATCCTATAATATCCATCAGGTAATATAGTTACACCTTGATCTGAATAACAGAAGTCTCCTGCTTGAGGAGCTGCATTAGCGCCTGTATGATAGTATGTTTGATTTATCGTTCGTGTACAAATTGTAGACACTTGTTGATCCACCACACTTGAACTAAAGTATTTTATTGCACAACTTCCAGTGCTTATAACAATACCATTACTATCTACTCTTATCCACTGATTACTTGAGCCTATTTGATAATATCCAGCTGTTAATTTTGTAGCTGTAGGCCCGTCACAGATAGAAGAAGAATAAACTGTATCTCCAATTCCTGGCAACGCATCGAATCCATCATGATAATATGTTTGAGTAGCAGCTTGGATACAAGCAATACTTATAGAATCTTGACCTGTGCTCGAAGAATAAGGTGTACAATAATCTCCACAACCACAACATGCATCTGATTCAGTAGTTGCATCATAACAGAATGAAGCCGAATTAGTTGTTCTATAATCATATATTAAATATAAATACTGATTAGCTGTTGGCAATGTAATGTTAGATACAGTTGCTTGATAAACTCCCGAAGATGGACTGTTAACATCAGCATTAGGTATAGTAGCTGAAGCTGTAAGTAACGCCGTAATTTCACTTGCAGTATTATTATATAATGTATTAGAAGATAACCATGCAAAATTATCTTTGTTTACTATCCAATCATAATCATCAAAATTAATTTTACTTGATCTCAATGTAACATTTGCACCATTGTAAGGGAATACACCAGTAGATCTAATTCCTTGTTGAACTACATATTGCGATGCAATTTGAGAGTCAGAACCAAACGTCATCATATTAGATGAAACCGGGCTAGTAACAACAGCATCGTTCCATTTAAATTCATTATGAATAAATTTACCAGCATCATCAGATGAGTTTAAACCTATTTGAATTATAGTTAAACCTTGCTCTATAGGACAATCAACAGTTAAATCATAACTCACTGTTGGGTTTGGAGTAATAGTAACTATAGCAGTTGTTGGAGAGTTTTTAGTTTTATCAAAATTTAGAGTACCACTTGTTGTAGCGTCAGTTACCGAAGCAACCGAGCTGCCATCCCAAGAAACCCCTACACTCATTGTGCCGCTATTTATAGTATAATTAATTACCACATTACCTATCACATTACCTAACTCAATAGTATACTGATGTTGTGTTGTAGAATTAACTAAAGACTTTTGTGTGCCACATGGTATAATAACAGGTGGTAAAGGAACACTTGTGCTGTTTGTACTTAAAACATACTCATCCATGTATGGATCATAGCCACCTAATTTCTGCGTGTTTAACTGTACATTAAATTGATCTCTAAAGTAAGACCTCATTCCCGTGTCAGATATTACTTCTAACGCATCATTATTTTGAGAAGTACCTTTTAGTTTTAATACCGCCGTTCTTTTAGTGTCTGTAAAATACATATCGTATCCATGCGAAACAAAACTTTCTGGATTATAACTAATACCATATTCTTCTATTCTAGCTATTTGAGTTCCTAAAACCTGTGGAACAGAAGCAATAACTCCTCCTCCTGTAGAATCACTAATTAAATTTTTACCTGTTAAAACATAACTAATTTTATCTTCTTGTAAAACAAGTATATCAGTTTCTCTAGAATGTAATTTCATTATAGGCCCAAAACTTGTTTCTAAGTCTTTAAAGTTTACTAAACCTAAATTAAATTCATTAAGATTATTTAAATTAGAATTGCTACTATATATACCACTGTAAGTTAATTCAGCAAATCTGTCTGCCTCTTTAAAATCTTGTGTTGAAACAGCTAACACCCTTTCACCTAAGTTTAACGCTTGACCATCTAATGCATCTAATATCTTATAACTTTCTACACCATTTCCAAATGTGTAACAATTAAAGAAAGGTAGTGTTACAATAGCGTCTTGACTTGCTGTTTGGTTTTGATCACCATTTCCGTTTCCTCCCATGTGATATCCACCTAAAATATCATAAGACTCTGATGAGTCATAAAACAAATTAGGATCAGCATCAGCAGGTTCAGTTTCCCAAACAATTAAATTGTTAGCTCTAGTAACAATTATCTCTGCTTCTATAAACCATGTCCCTGCACTACAAGCAATTACACCACTTCTACAAGCAAGGTATAATGGTGAAGCTGCGTCTCCTGGAGTTGCTTGCCAAAATTGAAATCTTGGTGTCCAAGGATCTGGGCACTGAATACCACTCGGGCTAGTTGCAATTGTACTTTCAAAAACAGGTGTTTGAAACCTTCCGTTACCATCGTCAATTACATCTCCAACTGCGGGATCTATAAAGTCTCCTACAAACCACGCATGTAAATCTGCATAATCATTAGAAGCTACATAATCTTGCTCCCACTCATATTCTATACCATCACATCCGCTATCAAACCTTCCAATTCTCCATTTTATTTGCACACTCGATTGAGCAGGGATAGTATAATTTGTTGTTACATTATTAGCGTCAGTTGTAAATGCAGGGTATTGTAAGTAAGGAGCGCAGTATGACCTGTCTGAATCTCTTTCTTTTATCTCTCCCTCATCTATAACAGCATCTTCAGCTAAATTTATACTAAAGTTTTGCCCTCTTATCTGCATGTATAATCCAGCTAATTGATTTGACTGAGCTGGAGCTTCGCCTTCTATCTCTAAAAAGTTAGACGATTCAGCGCTTACATCTAGAACTTGGCAAGTTACCTCTCTGTTTAATGGGCCGTTTGCATCTCTTTTTACTATAAGTATATCTCCTTTTTGTACTTTGTTTTGGTTATCACCCTCTAGTTTGAAATATATAACTCTGGTGCTTGTACTTTGATAATAAAAATTAGAATATATTGTTTCATAACCTCCTTCACTTGGTTTTAAAACAAACTTATATTTAGTTGCCCATGCAGGAGGATAGTTTTCTATATTAACTTTTATTTTATTTTGATCTACAGATGCTGAAGGAGGAACAAATGTTGTGTTAAATTCAGAAACTAAAACTGTAGAAGCTCTACCGTTATTATCCATATAAACAATACCTGTTTCATAATCTCTGTTACTATGTAAAGAAGAAGTGTCTTGGCTTGAAGTAAATGTTCCTTGTCCTCTTGAAAAATTAAAATATTCATACACATTAGTATTTCCTGAAGTATATTTCATTGCTAATACTTGTAAAGAAAATACATTAGAACCTACCGTAGAACCTATTCTAAACCCTTGTTGTGTTTGCGCATCTATACTACTATTTGTTTTAGTAAAAGAACAATTAGTTGGTACGATTGTTACTGTATTAAATAAATCAGTTAGAGATGTTCCAGAAGCTGATGACGCTAAAGGCTGAAAGTTTGAGTTTAAAACCGTACCTATACGTTCAGCAAACTCAACTGAATTTACCATTTCGTAAACAGAACTATAGTTTTTATTTATTGGAAATATAACCCTAAGCTCAAATGGAATATTATTAAAAGCCGCATCATAACAAGCGTCTGAAGTATCACCATTTAATTGAGAATGTTCAATAAATAAAGTAAAAGATAAAGTTGTACCTTTTTTTAGTTTATTAGCTTGTTCTGTTAAATCAAAATTAATTTTTGAATTTTGAACTGTAGTGTTAGTGTTTGGATTTATAGTATATACATCACCGGTTGATACTGTAGGCTCAGCTAATTCTTCAAATAAAATATCATTGGTAAATAAAGAAGTAGTAAAGTTGATTGGTATATCTTGACCAGCTGCATTTACTATATCATAACCATCTGTATAATTACCATATATAAGTCTATTGCCTTGTATTGTTTGCGCTTTAGCAACCTTAGGTACGTTGTCATATAATCTTAATAACTCATCGCTACCTAATACTGTATAGATTTTACTATTAGTAAAAGTATATGTTTGTTTAGTGTTGTTAGCCCATCCATAATCTGACTTCTTAAATCTTTCAATAACATAAATAGAATTTGTATTACTTGGTTTAAACAATAAATCTACTTCAATTACTTTATCAGAACCTGTTTCAAATTCAACCTCAGCTGAATTATAAATGTTCTTCATTGAACCGTTATTAAAATTATTTACATCAAACTGAAATGGCCCTGGTTGAAAAGCTGCAACAGAAAATAATGACGTTGCACTATATTCATTGTTTACATACCTATACCTATAAGCAAAAGTAATAAACCTAGTATCCATATAATTCTCTTCGCCAGGTATATCTATTAAGTTTACTTTTGGAGCTGGCAATGTATCTAAAGAATCAAAACCAGGTGGTTTTAAAATAACACTAATATCACTTTCTTTTATAATGTCTGTAACCCCAGAAGGATCAGGATAATTTTGTGTTACGTTTATTTTTCTTGGAGGATTTTTATCGTCTGTAAAAAACAAAAGATCTTCTATTTTGTTTACACCTGTTATTAAAAACTTTGGATCAAAATTTAAAACAGTTGTACTAACAACATGATAAGTTATAGCTTCTGTTTGTATGTTAAAAGAAACAATTAAATCTAACTTACCCCCTATTACAGGATTATTAGAATCATGTACAAACCAATATATAGTTTCTTTAGAACCATCTTCATAAGCACCAATACAAATAGCTGAATTAGAAAGATTCTGTCCTCCGTAAGCTAATGTAGTTAATTGTGAGTTTCCTTTAGAGTTTTCTACTGCACCTATTTCTGTAGTTTCAGTTGCTCCTAATCTAACATTGATTGCGTTTATATATTGGCCTTTTGGAACAAGACGTTCATCAACGCTCTTATTCATTTTACCTGCAATAAAATTTGTATTTACTATTGGCATTTTATTTTAACCATTTATCCTGGCCTCTTAAGTTCATTAAAAGACGACCAGGGTGAATATTACTTAATCTAATTTTTGCATTTCTTAACAAAGATGACTTGTCTTTTCTTGCTCTGTTTACAATATATTCTTGTACACCTAATCTACCATTTAAAATAGAATACCTTATATATGCGTATAAATATTCTTCAAATAATTTATTAACACTTATGTTTGCATCATCACCATTCTCCATTCCATCCGATACATATTCTAATACCACTGAAGCTCCAGAACCTATTGAGCTAAAATTAATTACACCTCTTTGCTTGTCGATACTAAATGTAGGATTAGTATTAGCTGTTTCAGTATTTAATCCAAAACGAGATCCTATACCAAAATCAAAATACCAGCATCCGTCTACATTCCATCCTTCTTGTCCATTGTAAGGGCTTCTATCGTTTAAATAAATAGTTTTAGCACCGCTTGCAAATGAATTACTTAACTGTGAAAACTGTGGTTTTAAAACATTACCATCTTGATCGTATAATATTTTAGCATTATTATCTTGTAAATAAGTGTTAGCCCATCCTGTTTGTATGTTTTCAGTTAAAGGGTATAGTACACCATTTAAGTATTGTGATATCCTTACCCAGTTTACATAATCTGACGGCAATATAAATCTTAAATTGTCATCTAAATCTAATTGTAATATTTTAATTTCTTTCATCGCATCGTAATTCAATTCTTGAATACCTCTTTTTGCATGAAATAAAACTTGAAATCTATTTAAATTATTAAGCAGCTCGTGATTACCTTGATACATTAACATAAAGTTATTTACGATATCATTCAAAGAAACGTATTGGTATGAACCCCAATTCTTATCTTGAGGTATCTGACCTGAGTTTGCGTAATATGCATAATCATTTATATAAGCCATATCTTACGTTTGTATTTGGTTATTTTCTACTTCTTCTTGTTTTCCAAACTGATACAAATCACCTTCTCTAATTTCTATACCTATGTATTGACAAATCTTTGCTACAATACCAGGTTCGTCCGACAAGGGTAATTCAAAGTCTTGGTAATCTGCTTGATTTATATCAAACAAAGGTTCTCCCGAAGCAAGTGTTTGATACGTCCATTTTGGTGGTAATGGATAACGAACATATTCTGCTGTTACACTACCGTTAGTTGTTATAGTTATAGGATACACTGTTATTGTATTTCCTAATTGTCCTGTATTAGAATCACCTATTACAGATGATGTTGCTCCTCCCAGCACATACGCAGGGAATCCTGTAGAAGGTGCTGTTAATGGTGAGTTGTTTAAATAAAATATCTTATTCTGATTAACTCTTTCTACTTCTACAATACCACTTGTAGAAAATATTCCATAAGTATTACCAATAGTTGCAGCTACACCAAATGGTGAGTAAGATAATGTTAATTGAGTTTGACTATCAACGCTTACCACAAAACCACTGAAGCCTGAGTAACTTGATGTAGAAGATGTGTTAACTACTTGTTGACCGACTTTAACACCACTTGTTACGAACGTAGCATTCGCATCAGTTAAAGTGTTTAAACCAGCTGCTGTGCTAGTTCCAGATGTAATTTGTGTTGGATAATAGTTTACTTTATTTATTAAATAATAATCACTTGGTAATTTAAATAAATTATTACCTTGTTGAGCTAAACTTCTTGTAACAGAAAAACTATCCATTACTTCTACTAAACCTTTTACTATATCAGCATATCCAGTTCCAGATAGTCTTTGGTTTTCTTTATTAGTCCAAGCATTATATTGATAAAAATAATCTTCAAACAAATCCATTTGAGCTTGTTGAGCGTACAAATTAAAATCTTGCGGAGATATATATCCGTAATTATTTTTATTAGCTATAGCTAGGACAGTATTTCTAACAGAGTTAATCATGTCGAATTCTTTTTACAAATATAGGTAAAAAAAAAGAGGCTTAAATTTTTAAGCCCCCTCTTTAACTAACAATTATAACTATCAAGCGAATGATTCAACGATAGCTGTAATTTTAACTGGTACAGAAGATCCGTCACCGTTTGGATATCCAGATCCATTAGGCTTGTAAACAGGATGTTGCCAAGATAATTGTAATGCGTGCTCAATAGAGTCTTGAATAAAGTCTCTAAACACAGTAGTGTCAGCACCAATAGCACCATGAGTAATAGTGATCTTGTGTTGGTAAGTTACATTAGCAACTGAGTCTCCAGTAGTAATTGTAGAAGTAGCGCTAAAATCACTGTATCCGATTACAGTTGAAGTTGTGCTAGCTTGTACTACACTAGAAATCCCTTTTACAGGAACCAGTCTATAACCCTGATCTTTGTCAGTGTCAGTTACATAAAGGCTTAAAAATTTTTCCATAAGTAAAAATGTTAATGGGTTAATAAAGTACAAAGATACTCTTATTATTTATCTTTTTTTAAGCGCTTCTTTAAATACTTATATGCATCTAACCCATCGTTACTTTGTAAGAATGCTCCAATCGCATCATATGGATCTTCATTAAACGGAACTGTCATCATTTTCTTTTTGTTTCCTGGCAAGTTGTAATATACATCTCTTCTGTTGTTTCTAAAAGATAACCAGTTGTTATCAATAAACAAATGAACTTCGTTTTGTAATTCTAACAACGGATCGTTTACAACATCAATTAATTCTCCAGGATTATTTTTAGCAAATATTAATATATCTCTTTTTAATTCTGGTATAGTCATATTATCTACGGAAGATCCCATAAGAACTCTACATACAGATAATAATTTTTCTGTTGATAGGTTTTTAGCTAAAACCTGAGCATCTATTGTTAATTCTACTGTAGCTAATTCTTCTGCTGCATCTTTTGCGTTGTCAACTTCTTCAAACACCATTCCGTTGCCTGGATGGTAATGTAAGAATTGTTGCAAAACTTGGTTTTCTCTTTGAACCACCAACATACCGTCTTCAAATACAATAGGTTCTAAAATAGCATTACCATCTTGCTCATCTTCAAATGGGCTTTTTTGGTTTCGTGCATATCTTAGAGGTCTATTTACACCTTGCTCTTCGTCAAAGTATAATAAAGGAGATCTGTTTGAGTGTCTTGAGGATAACATATAAGCTAAAGGTCTTTCAGTTCTTTTTAGTCTATATGCTTTTGTTTTGAGGGTTGTATTATTTTTCATTATAATATAATTTAATTTGATTTAATAAAAATAAATCTTACCCCCGCAAGTGCGAGGGTAAAACTTATATAACAATTTAGTCTTGGAATAAGAAGAAGTTGTTTGCACCTAAAGTACATACAGCTCTTTCAGATAGGAAGTTTACTTCCATTGCATCCAAGTCAGAAGTTCTTGCTCCACCAGCTGAACCAGTGATCCAAGTTTTATATCTTCTGTCTTCAGTTTCTGAAGCTCTATATCTAACATGTAAGAAAGGTCTCTTAGCATTCTTACCTAAGATTTGATCGTATACAGTAGTTGAACCAGCTGGTACTAATAAACCATTGATTGCTCCACCAACAACGTCACCTCTCATTGTAGGATCGTTAAGGTATTTCCAGTCAGACTTATAAAAGTCATAACCTCTTCTAAATCCTGTAAATCCAAGATTTAAAGCCATGTCTTTGTCATTGTCAAAAAGACCATAAGATGTACCTCCAGCTCCGTAAGAGTTTTGAGATGCTAGCATGTCGTCAATATCAAAAGAGAATTCTCTGTTTACGAAAATTACATTTTCTTCAATTGATCCTTGCTTATCTAGTCTTTGAATAATGCTATCAAACTGAGCAAGTGTTTGTGGGTTTCCACCACCCCAAACATTTCCTCTGTTTCCTACTACATAGAATACACCATCAGAACCGTTAAGGTTTGCTAAAGATGCTCCAGCATTTGCTCCTTGTAAGAAGTCTCCAGCACCAGATCCAGCGTCAGCAGGAACTGCTTCTAACATTGCTGTTTCTAAGTAGTCTTCGAATCTTAATCTAGTGTCATGCTCAGATTTTAAATACCATAGGTATCCGCTTACGCCATCTTCACCTGAAACTTCGATCCAACCGATTTGAGCCATATCAGAACCAGAAACAGAATATTTGTCTTTGATAATAATTGGCTTGTTGTCGAAAATTAAGTCATCAGATTCATTAGAACCAACCATTCCGTTTGTTCCTTTGTTGAATTCTGATCCATATATAAATATATCACATGATACACCTGCTGCTACAGCTTGTCCTCCAGCTTCATAGTAAGCTATAGTTACTGTTTGAGCTCCACCTGCTGTAGACGCTACAGTAACAATACCTTTGTTAGATAAGTTAGAACCAGGAGTTTTGTCACTGATCATAACTGTTTGTCCAACTCTTAAAGCTGATGTGTTTTGCGTTCCTAATGCAGGGTTAAAGTTAGAATTTGGAATAGTCCAAACTCCAGTTGCCGCTGCTGCCGCACCTGCTGAAGTACATCCTGTGTACTTAACATGTAATCTTCCTTGCTCTGCCCATTTAATAAGGTCAGAGTTAGAAGGCATTTCTGCACCTACCATTCTAAGGAAAGATGCGATTGATCTGTTACCATATCTTTCGAATTCTTTTTCATAAGTATCAGGTAAATACTGATTTAAGAAATCGAAATTATTGATGTAGTTTGTACTTACAGGCACTTGTTGTGCACTTGGTTGTAAGTCAAAACCTGGGGTTAAATTTACTGCCATTTTTTTTCAATTTTTTTGTTTAACTTTTTTTAATACTTCTAATTCTGAGTCCTCTTCCACTATCAACTTTTCCTACGGGCCTTATTTTCATACCGTTTTTTGTAACGGCTTGAGGAGCCTGTCTCATTTCCATATTAATGTTTTTAGATTTTCTAGTAACATTATCTACAGCGCTTGAAACACCTTGTTCATAAAAAAACTGAGCAAATTTCTCTGGGTTCATTGCAACAGACAAAGCTTTGTGATATCCCTGTGCGTCTGCAATTAAACCTTTATCATCCATATACTTATTAATAAAATTACCAATGTCTTTTTGTACATTTTTAATTTCTTCAGCAGTACCTGGCTTGTAAGTAAAATTATTTTCACCAACTTTGAAATCAAAACCTTTGAATTCATTGTTAAAAACCTCATTGGTTTTATTTAAGAAATAATTATACCTCTTGTCGTTTTGCTCTTTGATAGATTTAGATTCATCAAGATAACTTTGATAAGCATTTAAATTTTCTTTTTGATCAGCAGACAACCCATCCCCACTTGACTCAAGAGGAACTTTATATTTATCTTTTTGTTCATTCAAAAACTTTTTAGCTTTCGCAAGTTCTCGTTTTTTTGCTAGTTTGATTTTCTTAATATCCTTAGGATCATCAACTTCTTCATCAAAATCAAATTTATCTTCAATAATATCTTGAATATCTATTGCGTCTAAACCTTCTTCTGTTGCAGAATAATAACTAGCGAGTACAGAGTTGTCGTCCATAGAATCATAATCTCTTTGTAAATTATAGAAATCTTTAATTCCACGCCCGGTTTCCTTTTTGTACTCTAAATACTTAGATACGTCTTCCGGCAACGGTTCGTTTGCCTCTTTTTCCGCAAACAGTTCATCCACCGATTTTATATCCTTGTTATATCTATCTTTAATATAAGAAAGAACGTTGTCATCATTTAACTCTAATGACGGAGTTTTATCTTCAACAGCTGGTTCACTTTTTTCAAGCTCAACAGCTGGAGTTTCTTCTTTTACCTCAACCTTTTCTGGTGCATCTTCTTTTACTGGTTGATCTTCAAACTTTTCTTCATGCTTCTTTAGAAGTTGCTCTTCTATTTCAGCTGTGGATTTTTCTTCGACTAATCCTAAGTCTTTTACTTTTATTTCCATTTAATTAAATTTTTACAAAGTTAAACAATATTTAGATTAATTTTTTAGCTTATCTTGGCTCAAACTCTGCTAGATCAAAACCATCTAGACTGTCTTCGTTTGATTCGAAATTAATAGGAGGTAAGTTGTTTTTCCTCTGTTCTATTAATTTAGACTGCTCAGTAGACTGTTGGCTTATTCTTCTGTCTTTCGCTTTTTCTCTTTGATCTTCTCTTTCTTGTAAGCCTGCTTGCTCCACACCTTTCAGCTGCATTTGGAATTCAAACTCCGTTTGCATAAGTTGTCGTTTAAGTTCCGCTTCATTTTTAAGTTTTTCAATTTCAAAAGCCACATCAGCTTGTCTATACTGAATCTTAGCCTGAGACTCCATTTGTATTTTTTGCATCTCACCTTGAGCCTTAGCTTGTTGTGCTTGCATTTGCATTTGAGCTTGCATTTGCTGCTCTTGTTGTCTTTGCTGTTGTTCAGCTTCTTGTTTCTTCTTACGTTTTAATTTAAGAAGTTGATTTGCCATTTTAAGATTATTAAGCTCTCTGATATCAATAGCATCTTCTAAACTTATATCTTTTTGAGATAACGCCATTTGAATGTTTTGTTCAAGCATTGCCTTCTCTTCTTCGTCTGGAGCCATCTCTATAAAAATACCAAAGTCATACATATATAAATCTTTGATGTCTTCTAATATTTTTAAATTATACTTACCTATCTGCATAGCGAATTCATCTTTAAAATCTGCATATTGTAAAATATCAGCAGTTCTAATTGATAAACATTCTGCAATAGTTCTAGTTATATATAAACTTCCTTGAAGAATATGTCTCGTAGCTGTGTTTGAATTTAATGCAGCTAATTTCTGTACACCAACCAATGAATTAGGATCTGGCGTTGAACCATCTCTAGCTTCGTTAAGTCCAGTCACTGCTCTAATCATATCTAAGTAATGATTGTAATTAGCAATAAGCATTTGCATTTTACTAGCTCCACTATTTGAGGTTAGTTGTTGTATTGGAACTCTAGCGTTGTTAAACTCTCCATCCTGTGTGTAACTTCTCCCTACAACACTACCTGTTTGAAAATACAATCGTAATGCGTCTTCTGGATTGTAAGCATTTCCAGTTCCTAGATCCACTTCATTTAATCCGTCAGCATCTATAAACACACCGTCTGGAACAACTCTTGATACTACTTGCTGAATTTTTAAATGAGTCATTTGTATCAAATCAGCAAAAGGAATCATTCTTCTTACTAGAGATTCTAAACCACCTTTGTACATTCTTGGAGCAGCTGCTACATAATTAGGCATAGCAAACTGATTAGAAGATTTAGGTCTAACCATATTTTCAGACAACTCCCATTTTAATAAAATGTTAGTTCCCATAACCATCACCCCATCATACCATACATCAATCTTTTTTTCCACTCTTTCAAAGTTTCCTTCCTCCATCATTTCAGCTGGTGGATTAAACTGATCGTCTTTCTCTACAGTTTTATATGTGCCGTCAGCTAGTCTTTTTCTTTTATAAACAAAGGAGTGTGTTGTTTTGTAGTTAAAATATAATAATGTTGCAGTGTCTCTGTAAAACATACTGTTTTCGTAAAACTGCGATGTGTTAAAATAATTATACCATGATTGACTGTATTTTGCTATTTGATTTAAATCCTCATTTGTTAATGAAGGATCTATTTTTACAAGCTCAGTCATAGGTACAGTTTTAATCTCTCCCCAATAAAAACAATCTTTAAAATATGGATCTTCAGTATAGCTATATACTACATTAGCAGGATCTACATAATCTAGTTTTACTCCTGATCCTTTCAAAAACTCATGTTTAGTTATACCAATACCTATAGTAGCTAAATCATAATCTACTCTGCTTCTAATATCATTATAATGATTTTCAGCCATCAAAGTATTGATAGCTTCTTCTTCTGCAATTTCGATAGCAGGCTTATATTTCATATTCATGAACAATTCCATTTCTTCATCGCTTTCAGGAAGCTCATCTTCATTTGTTTGAAATACATTAATACCAAAGTCAGTTTCTATTTGTTGAAATAAAGGTTTTGCTAAAACTTCACCCTCGATCATTTCTTGAAACTCATTTCGTTTTTCAGCCGATAATGCATCTTCTGCATAGGCTTTAACTTTAAAAAGTCTGTCAGACATTCCGTTTACCACAATATCCACAAACTTTGGTATAATTGGTACTGGTGACCAGTCAAGATTAAGATAGCTTAAATCGCCATCTATTGCTAATTCATTTTTGTATTTTGCTACCGATTGCTCTCCTCTTGCATACAAACGTAGCTTCATGAACTCATTCCATTGATTATAAAATCTACAGGAACCATTGTCTCTTCTGAACCATTCGTATTGTATTGCTTGACCTATCTGCAAACCATACTCCATAGTATCTTTAGTGGAGTCAGAAACAAATTGATCTGGAAATGCAGCAGCCTGTATATCTATTGTTACTTCTTTCATTTATTAAGTAATTGACTTACTGAGTTCTTATTATTATATCTTGCAAAGTTAATGCTTATTTTTGATTGTTTTCTGACGGGAGTGTATAGGTGTTTTTGATTTGCCATAATTGCTAACCCAGAGCTAATCGCAGCGTCAAACTTTGTTCTGTTTGATATATCAAATTTTGCCCAATCTTCTAGTGTTCTTTGAAAATACATACTACCTATATCGTCTTTTTCTCTATAACTACCATCAAAATCTAATCCCACATATTTTTCAATATACGACTCAATAGCTGAGGCGTGTGATTGTTTAACATCTTCAGAGGTGTTAGGAATACCACCTAACTCTCTTTCGGTCTTAGATAACTTATTATAAGTTTTATCTGGTCTATTTAAACAAAAGCCTCGGTATCCTCTATTTTTAAAATGATACAATAAACGAGGTTTATTATTTTCACATAATATTGGCATGCCATAAAAAACACAAGCCATTAAAACTTCTTCAAAAAATATCTCCGCAGTTTGTGGTCTCGCTATATATTCTAAAAAAAACTCGTTACTGGGTGCGTCATCCATGTTGAATTTTGTCATCCCATGTAAAGCTCCATTAGATCCTTTCCCTACAACTACTCCTGAAATATCATACGAGTCACAACCAAATGAACCGATGTGTTCGTTTCCAGGATACATTCTTCCGTTCTTTACAACTACGTTATTTTGCAAAGAAGCTTTAGGGATGTAAGTTACGAAAAATCTTCCTCTTTTATTTGGGCTCCAAATAACCTTAGAATCCTTTATACCATTTTGCCAATGGAAAGAACCTTGAGTTACATAGTGCGCTAAATTTACTGAATCATTATAATCTATTTGTTGATATATTTTAGTTAAATTAAATAACGATTGTTTGCTTTCATCTCTAAACGCATGTGACTCAGTTCTAGGAAACTGTCTGTAAAATTCATTTAATGCGTCTGGATCCGAAGCTAATGACTCTACTTCATTTTCCCAATAGTCCACCGCTCCTTGTGTAATTGGCTCGTTGTCAATACCTTTGATAGGTGTTGTTGGATTTTTAAATACAGGCATCCCATACTTGTCAATAAAACCCTCCATATTCCATTCCATAGGAATAAACAAATTATATAAACCACTTTTTGTTTGTCCGTTAGAGTTTCTGTTTCTACAATCAGACGACTCATATAAATCTTTAAAATTTCTACCACCTTTATCTAATGCGTTTGATGTAGATCCCATCATACATTTACCTATGATTTTACTACCTAGTCTTAAACATGTCTTTGTAACACGCCAGTTGTTCAAAATGTTTTCTGGCCGCTCCCATTTACCACTTTCGTCATGTAGTAATAACTGAAGCTTTTCACCATCATAACTGTTGTCTGAAGTATTTTTCCAGTCAATAGTTGTGTCCAAACCTTCTAATTCTTCTTCGCTTACTGTGTACATATTCTTCTTAGTAATTTTAGAAGCAGGCACACGATATGCTAATTCAGTTTTAGGTTTATCCATACCATCTTGTATGGGTTTAAAAAAGAAAGGATAGTTGTTTGAAATAGGCACTATCTTATCTGTAAACATTTTTTTTGCATCCGCACCAGTCTTAGATAATATACCAATTCTAGAATCTTTAGTTATTGTAGCAGTGTTAACACCTTCGCACGAGCTCATAAATGAAAAACCTGAACGTCTTATTTTTAAATAACACATTCCAAAACTTCTTTTATCAGCCTTACACGCTTCCCAATAAATATAAAATAAACGATTCGCTTCTCTAAAGTCAGGATGGCCAACATCAATCTTAGTCCATTGTAAATACATATAATGTGTTCCGGTTATATAAGTAGGAACACCTTTGTTCATAAACCAGAAACCTTCATCTCTTCTATCAAACTCTTGCTCGATATAATCTACCCATTTGTTTTTAAATTGAGACGGAGCTTCATGCCACTGAAATATTGACTGTATTCTTTTTAATTCTTTACTAATCTCTTGAGCTTCCCAATACTGATCTTCTTTCTTTTTTGATCTTGAATAAATTTTAGTAGGTGGTTTAGGTAATGCAATATGTAGGCCATTTATATCAATCACCTGATCTATTTGTCCAGATTTTGATATTACAACAAAATTATATTTTTCGTTGTAACCATACTGCCATGTGCGTGCTTTATTTTTAGTAGATAAAACATTTTTAGGAACTACCTTGGTTAATGTAGTATATAGGTTATTTAGATCTTGATTCTGCAAATCCTTTAGGTGTATTATTTTTATTTACATCTATACCCTCTAGTAATTGCTTTTCGTCCTCTATACGTTTTAAGATTTCAAAAGCATCAAAGATGGCTAGTTTTTTTGTTGCTGCTGCGTTTTTTAATCTATCAGCTGCTAGTTCATCATCTTTATCATATTTGATAATATCTTCTTTCGCTACTTTGATTAGTTGTAAAACTGCCTTTTCACCAGCCTTTATGATTTGTTCTTTGATTTCTTTTGTCTTCATCACATAATCATTGTTATGTTGTTTGTAAACATTCTGTAAAGTTTTTCATTCTCTACATAAAATTCATATTCTGATTCTGGAGTAAAAGAAACTTCATCACCAACTTTAACTCCTAATTTTTTTAACTCTTCATTGTTATATTTAACAATACCCATTAACGGTTCTTCAGTCCCTGTCTTTCCTAAATAAGAATCTTTAGGCGGAATAGGTTTTATAAAACAATACTTAGAGTGGCTTTTCCATTCTTCGTTATTATAATACAAAAAAAATTGATCAAAGTCAATAAAGAATAAATCGTCTTTAAAAAAACTTTTACCGCTTTTTTCTCTACCATACATATCGTTATAATATTTAAATACATTATGATGTACTAACAATATGTCACCAATTTTTATTTCACCCTTGTAATCAATAGGAAGAGACACCACTTGCCCATATCTGTTTGATGCTTTATGATCTTCTTTTGAAACACTCATTAGAAAATCTATATCACCAATCTTCTTTACATTATCATACCTTTTACCAGTAAGAGGTCGGACAATAAAAGAAAACGGAGACTGCATTAAAAGTTTATATTATACTCTAAAGAGATTGGCATTGTTGTTTTAAACTCTTTCCATATAAGAACCTCTTGATTTTTTTCAATCCATATCTTATAAGATTCTGAAGAAGCATCGTGTTGAATTAAATGAATTATATATGATCCCCCTAGTACATCTTGCCCTACTATATAGTGCATAGCACCAGACTTATAGTCTGCTCCTATTGAAATCTTTCTAATATCCATTTAATTAAAATGTAGTATCTAACTTTAATTTTCTATAAGTAATATTTATATATAAAGTTCCGTCACCTTGTGTTGGATTTGCTAATCCTCCTAAAACTATACCTTCATTTACAGGTATAAATTCAGCAGGTGAAGGATCACTTTTATATACTTTTTTAGTTGCAGAGTTTAATAAAGCTAATGGTAAAGGCTCCTGAATAGTGCCTTGAGTTATATTAATAGTGTTAACAAAATCATAAGTAACTCCTCCAGGACTCATATAACTTACAATTTCACTAACATCATAAACATATTCAGAACCAGGCGCAGGCAGTAATGTAAACTGCTGTGTTCCTATAACTCTTAAATAAGATGAAGGAACGGCTATTGTAACTGAAGTAACATTTAAACCATATAGAGTTTGTAGGTTTTCTAACGTACAAGTTTTAGTGTTTAAATTGTTTTCTGCATCAGTTAACACAAAGTAATCCGACAGTGAAGGAATGATACTTGAGTACGCTGTTGTATTACTTATTCTAGCCATAGTTTTATTTAGATATAGGTTCTGCTTCTACTTCTTGCGGCTTTTTAGTAACAATACCTGTTGCTAAATCAATAACAGCATCTTGTCCATATTTCTCCGCTAATTTTTTTTCTTCAACCGCAAATGCACTTTTTAAGTTATTTAATGCTTCTTTTGCAAGATCTTGTCTTAGTACATTATCAGCAATCTCTAACTTAGTTTTAGTAAAGTCTTGGTTAAGTTCTTGAATTTTTTTTAATTCGTCTTCAGTTAATTTAATTTCACTCATTTTAATTTATTTTTAATGTTAATTTTATTTATGTAAATATAGTAAATATATTATTCTTCTTCAACCGGTGGTGGTGGGGCTGGATTATCCCATGTAAAGTATAAGTCTTCATCCACTGGATGTTTTTGCAAGTCTATTTGTTTTGATAAATTTGCCTCCATATCATTCACAGGTAGCCCATCTTTAAGCCAGCTAATTACTACATTCTCAAACGCTTCGTCATCAGCGTAAGGAATAAAAGGTGTTGAAGGATCGTACTGTAAAGAATAAGTTCCTATTTGACTAGCGGTATACTGCGGATCTTGGTCGTCTTGAGCGGTATACGTCCAATGTACTGTGTAGATTACGTTTTGATTCCCATCTTCTTCGATACGGGCGTTCATTTGATTTATTGTCCATTTATAAAAATTTGCCAT
>Ga0209645_1000393_pt1 | contig 22970 bp, 24 predicted proteins | sample ETNvirenome_6_30_FD_184070 | JGI IMG/M metagenome (GOLD analysis project Ga0209645, IMG submission 184070) | Marine viral communities from the Pacific Ocean - ETNP_6_30 (SPAdes) (version 2) | ecosystem: Environmental > Aquatic > Marine > Oceanic | place: Pacific Ocean | collected 2013-06-19
CGTAACACTACCTTTCTTCCTGCAAAGTAATGTGTAAAGTATTTACTATCAGCACCGTTCCAAGAATATATAGACTGGTCATCGTCACCAGCTAAATAAATTCTTTCTACATTGTCAGCCATTTTATATATTAGTGACCATTGCAAAGGAGTAAAATCTTGAGCTTCATCTAATATCAGTAGTTTTAATTTTGGAAAGTCTACTTCATCAATGGCTCTTGAAATCATATCGGTAAAATCAATAAAGCTATCTTTTTTGTAATGTTCATAAGTAGATATTTTTCTACAGTATACATCTAAAGAATCTTTTTTATATGTCTCTTTCTTGTATGTTAAGATAGGGTCTTGCATCGTGTTTCGTGCTTTGTCATAAATACCCAATGACCAATCTTTATAGATAAACCCATCGTCTGCTAATCGGTTGTCCGATGTTTTAATTATCTTACTTTGTAATGCAAAATCAATCATACAATTTTTTGGGTCAAATACTTCTTCCTCAAAATATCTTCTACAATATTTATGTAAGGTTTTAAATCGTTCAAAGTCTTTTATATCAAAGTTAGGAAATGTATTGATGGCTCTCTCAATAGCTTCATTGACTGCTTTGTTTGTGAAACTTATATATGCTATGTCATTAGGATGTACACCCTTTGCTAAATACCTTTTAAGTATTCGTTCTATCAGAGTGTATGTCTTACCAGTGCCAGGTGGTCCGTATATCTTTATCGTTTTTTTATACAGACTCTTCTGTTTCTGAATGCCTGAATTTTCCATGATATGAGTCATCTAATTCTGTAACCTTTTCCTTTGGTTTTTGTTTTAAAGTTTCGTGAGATATAAATTCTGGTAGTGTCACATACCAAATATTTTTTTCACCTTCGTAGTAATCTTTTCTTTTACAGCCTAACAAACGCAAAGCATCTGTAGTGGTATTAAATATTCGTGCTGCATTCTTCTTGATAAATTTATCAAGTGTTATCTTCTTAAAGTAACATATATTATCTGTTGTATCTAGAACCACATATCCATCTTTTAATTTGTCGTAGTTATCTTGCTCTATGTGGCTTTCAAAAAATTTCTTTAGAGTGTTATATTTTTCTTCCTCTAATGTATCTTCAAACTTATGTTGCGAATCTTCTATCGACCTCTCTACAATCCCTTTCATTAATAATTCAAATGGTGAAGGTCCTCGTTTTGACTTTGGTAAAGTCATCCAAAAAATTCTATATCGTAACAGTCTAGTGCGAAAACTTTTTTCATCCTTCATATCCTCTGGTGTAATCGTTACTCGTTGTTGTTGGTAGTTAAATTCATACCAGATATTTTTTGTATCTCTAATAAATGTTATGTCGGAAAAATCTTCTATGACTTCAGGAGTTGCTTCACCGATACCCAATCTTCTTTGTTTACATAATTCTTTATTACAGATTGGCATATACTCAGGATGCTTTGGAGGACATTGAAAATCGTAACTACTTTTATGAACACTCTTAGATAATTGTGTCACCTCATTTCTTGGTAAAGGATTATGAAATATTTGTGCATTTCTGCTATGTGCAATTTCTTCTAAGACTTGCACCGTATGAGCATTATTTTTTTTCATTTCTAATACCAGAACATTAAACAAATAATTGTTTCGATTATTGCCAGTCCATCGTTCTTGTATAAGTTTTTGTACACAAGGTGGATATTGTTTCCAACTATCTTCAGGTTCATATTCTTTTATTTTTAGTTTGTAAAAATCTTCTGGATTTATTTTTTTACTTTGTGCTAATTCTATAAAGGCTTCAACTAATAGTGGGTTGTTGTCATCATCATAAGCAAACTCCATACTACGGTTCATATTTTGATATGGCATATTCATCGCTTTATTACAGGGAAATATTTCTAGTGCCATAAAAAATTTATCGTTTATCTTTTGTAATTTTTCCATAACTTTAGAAACATCTGCCCATTCTGTAAAAAAAACAAAAATATGCAAACCACCACTTTTACTTTTAATAGGTACTAATGGCAATTTGTACTCTTTGATAATATCTACATATTTTTTTTGGTTGTAGTTTTTGTAGCTGCTTGGGTCTACATCAATACAACCCCATAAACATTTATTGTCTCGTTCTGGTTTTAAACCAATGCGTGTTTTACCTTCAAGGTGTTCTTGCCACTGGGTCGTGGTTAGTGGTTCGTTGACCGTCAGGTATTTTGTAATTCTCTTCCCCCTATCATCAAGTTCACCTGATACGGTAGACTTGATGTAGGAGTCAGAATTACCTTCAAATAACTTGAAGAGCTGTTCCATTTAGAATGGTGTATCGCCTGATTGATTTTCTACTTGTACAGGTTTTGGTTTTGCTTGAGGTTTTGTTTCAGTTTCCTCGATACCTGACTCAAAATCTACTTTACCAAAAATGTCATTCTTAGATACAGCTTCATAAAATGCAGAGGTAGTTCTCATAATATCATCGTCTTTACCCTCTTCTAACCATTTGTGAAACTCAACAGACCATCCATGCCACTTGTGACCTTTTTGTACATTCTCTTCTTTAACAGTAGATAATTTATACACCGAGCTCCAAAGAGGTGGAACAAAACTACCCTGACTATCTGTTCTGGTCTTAGTGGTTGTCAAAGTATTCCAACTAGCAGATTTTTTCTTTTGAGAAGATTTCATTGTAATCAACACAGATTCTTTTGGCTCAAAAGTTTTTGCATCAACTATGTAACAAAAATGATTACCAGTATCTTCAACATAGTGACCATTCTCCAGTCTATCTTTGTTTTGGTCATCTCTTGTAGTTTTAGACATATCAAATTTTGTGTGAACAATTGGTCTACCTGTTCCTTCTCCTCTATCTGCCCATTCGTTATAAGTATTAATATAATAACAAGGCACGACCATAATACTTTTACCATATAATGTATTTGTAACCTCATTGTAAATGTCACCGATTTTTGCATCTGCATTGTATTTAGGATTACCCTCTTCTAATACTGGACTAGAAGAATGTAATAATTTTAAAATTGGTAACTTCTGGTCTTTGGCAGTAATTTTTTCCATACCTTGACCAGCACTTTGTCGTAAACTAATTTTTGTTTTTGTTGGTAATTTTTTATCACCTATAACAACTTGATTGTTTTCATTTAATGTTGCTTCGTTTTTCATATTAACTCCTAATTATTTTTGTTTTATTTGATTGATAAATTGAAAACACATCTACTGGAACTGCTTCACCTTTATCTAAAATTAATTCTCTAAAAGTTGCAGTTAAAGTATTTGTATTAACTTTCTCTTCTCGATTAACATTTAACCCTTTGGATTTTAAATCTTCAAAAATATCCGTAGCCATATTGTCTTCACTTTTTTTAAAGTTAATTGCTAATTGATTCTTTATAATGTCTTCAAACCCATTTTCTCGTAACCAATTAAAAGCTCGTTCTTGATTTGCTTTTGTTATGGATGCTTTGATAAAAGGTTTCACTTGAACCGTTGCACCGTCAGTTGTTTTTATTTCACTGACACCAACTTGATTTAATAAATTAGGAATCACTTCTTGAGATAAATTTCTTTCTTGAGATTGTAGTTCTTTCAATCTTTCTTCCGTCATTTTTATTTCATCTTGAAGTGTCATTAATTTATTACATTCTGAAGTGATGTCGGCTAAATTGTCAGAGCTTAGTTCTGTCTTTAGCTTGTCAGCTTCTTTTCGTAAGTCCATCAGACCTCCTTTCATATTTCTCTTTTACAAAATAAATCAGGGTAAGTCAAACGAAAAATTTTATATGCTGAATACCTATGATTAATTAGGCACTTCTTAGAAGTAAAAAGATTTGACATTTATTTCATAATAATATATAAATGATTCGTGAGACATTTTTCTCACAATAAAACAAAGGAAAAACAAATGACTAAAAAAAATAACAGAAAACAAATTATCAAAAAAGTAGCAGACAGATTAAAGAAGATGTTAAAGACTGAGGGTTCTAATTGGAAGAAAAATTCTATATGGGAAGCTTCAGACTTTTCTTTACCTATGAATGCTAATACTAAAAAAGCATATTCAGGTTTTAATGTTTTTAACTTACTTTTTGAAAAGCAAGAAAAGAACTATGACAACAATGAGTGGGGAACTTTTAGAATGTGGAACAAGATGGGTTATAGAATTAAAGCTAACGAAAAAGCAACTTACATTTTTTACAATGATAAATTTACTGTAGAAGATAAAAACAAAGTTGATGAGTTTGGTAATCCAAAGAAAAGACAAATTTGGTATCTTAAACCACACGCAGTTTATAATGCTAATCAAGTAGAAGGTTATGAAGTTAAAAAACCTAAACTTCCTAACAAAGCAAAATCAGTTGAGGTAGCAGATGAGTATATTAAGAATGCAAATCCTACTATTAAATTTGGTGGCGACAGAGCTTACTTCTCACCAAACTTTGATTACATACAAATGCCAACTAAAGAATCATTTTATGGTACAGAAGAATACTATGGTGTTTTACTTCACGAGTTAGTTCATTGGACTGGTCACAAGGATAGATTGAACAGAGATTTTTCTGGTCAGTTTGGTTCAGATGCTTATGCGATTGAAGAGTTGGTTGCAGAAACTGGTTCTGCAATCTTGAGTGCAATACTTGGTATTTCACAAACTGTAAGAAGTGACCATGCTAAATATATAAATAATTGGATTAATCAACTTGATGATAAACCAGAGCAAGTTATTAAAGCTATCAACAAATCTTCAAAAGCAGTTGACTTCTTAGACGAACTACAAAAGAAGGGAGAAAAAAAGAAGGTGGCTTAATGCCACTTTCTTGGAGGTGCTATTATGAAAATTCCTAGTTATGAAGAGTGGTCGATGATGGAAGAGTTCGATAAACTTTTTTACTTACAAAATATATTGTCGGAACAAGAGTATATTAATGTGGTAAAAGATTGGTACACGCAAACAGAAATAGTTTATCAAGATTTACAACTATGGATAGATACTTTTAAATCTATTAAAAATACTAAACTGTTAATGGACTACGATGAGTTAAATTATTTTAACAACTTACCAGAAAAAATTGTTATCTACAGAGGTGGTGTCAGCAAAAGAGGAATTAGTTGGACATTAAATAAAGATATTGCAGAATGGTTTGCAAATAGATTTAAAGATATTAACAAAGGTGGACAATTATTTGAAAAAAAAGTTTTCAAAAATGATTGTATCGCTTATTTTAATGATAGAGAAGAAGAGGAAATAATTTACATAGGTGATGAGTGAGCCATCAATATAAAACACAACCTTATGAACATCAAAGAGTAGCACTACGCAAAGGTGCTACTCAAAGAGTGTTTGGTTTTTTTATGGAGCAAGGAACTGGCAAAACAAAAGTTACAATTGATAACGCAGTATATTTATATAACACAGAATTATTACAAACAGTATTTGTGTTAGCTCCTAATAGTGTTTATACAAATTGGAAAAAAGAAATAGAGACACATTCATCAGCAGATAATTATATATATCAACATAAGATAGATAAAAAATTCTATCCTAAAAAAGATAAATTAAATTGGTATCTAATGAATATAGAAGCCTTTAGTCATAAGTCTGGATATAATAAAGGATTAGAACTAATTGAAAAAAGAGGATTAGAAACAATGATGGTGATAGATGAGTCTACTACCATTAAAAATAGAACTGCCAAGAGAACAAAAAATGTTATCAAACTTGGTAAAGGTGTAAGGTATAAAAGAATACTTACTGGAACTCCAGTTACAAAATCTCCTTTGGACTTATGGAGTCAGTTTGCATTTTTAGATGAGGACTTGTTAGGGTTCAAATCTTTTTATTCTTTTAGAGCTCGATATTGTGTTATGGATAGTAGACCAGTAGGAGGAAATCGTAAAATAGAATTTCCTTTGTACTATATAAACTTAGAGCAGCTGGAAGATAAAATTTTACCTTACACTCACAGAGTGTTAAAAAAAGATTGTCTAGATTTACCACCTCAAATATGGCAAAGAAGAAATGTGTTTCTTAGTAATGAACAACGCAATGCGTATGAAATATTAAAAGAACACGCAAGGGTCGTGATTCAAGATAAGCAATCCTCGATACATAATAAACTTACTGAGATTGCAAAACTTCAACAAGTCTGTTCAGGATTTTTATATAGCGATGACGGTAAACTAGTAGAACTATCAAATGCTAAACTCGATGAGCTACTAAATGTAATTGAAGAGATAGAAGGCAAAATAATTATCTGGGCAACTTTTAGATACAGTATACAAAAGATTGAAGAAACACTACAAAAAAAATACGGTGAAAAAAGTGTTGTTAGTTTATACGGTGACACAAAGAAAAGAGCAGATGTGGTTGATAATTTTAACAGCTCTCGTGGTGCGAGGTTCTTGGTTAGCAATCCTAGTGTCGGTGGATACGGTCTCACATTAAATGCTTCTAGCTATCAGATATTCTTTAACAACTCTTATAACTTAGAAGAGAGACTACAAGCCGAAGCTCGTAACCACAGAAGTGGACAAACAGCAGATAAAGTTACTTACATTGATTTAGTAGCCATCAAAACAATAGATGAATTTATTATCAAAGCTTTGAAAGAAAAGATAACCATATCAGCTAAAACACTCGGTGAAGAGGTGTTAGACTTTCTTAAATAGAATCGATTCGTCATTCGTGAATATTGTAGCTTTTACAAAAGCCTAGTTTTCTGGGTGTTTTATAGGTATATTTGCAAATCGCTTCTAATTTGATAAAATTATTATATAAAACAAAGGAGAAAAATAATGGGAACATGGCACACAGATAAAGATAGATTAAAAAAAATATTGACTAAACCTATTCGTAATTGTGAAGCACACAACTTACTATCTGATGGTTTAGGAGATGATGAATTTTTTGATTTCTTGGATGACTTGAGAATGAAAAATTCACCTAATAAAATAATCAACGAGGAAGTGTTAGATTTTTTGACTACACCTGACCACAACAATGAAGTTTGGTTGACTCACAAAGATGGTGAAGAAATAGTTAGCAATAAAGTTTCTGACCACTATGGTAAACCAGATACTTCACCAAGTTTGTTGGAGAATATAGCAAACCATGTAGATAAAATAAAAGGGGAGACTACTTAGTCTCCTTTTTTTTTGCGTATAAATTATCAAAAGTATACTCAGGGTCTAAATAAGACTCATCATCCTCAGCACTAAATTCATACTGACTAGGAATAAAATCTGGAGCACCAGAACCAGTTACCCATAATGCAGGATTAGTTGCTCTTACTCTGTTGTTTGGTTGTGCTACTATCTGACCTTTAAACTCACCACTGGTAATAGCTAATATATGAGACTGTTTGTGCTGTGCTACATCGTCACCTAAACTTGTCATCTCATCACCGTTTGTGTAATCAATGGTAAAGTAATATTTTGCATTATAGAAACCACCATCTATTTTTGTTATCCAAGGTGAACTACTTGCTCTATCATATTTTATAATACTAAAATATCTGCTGCTACAGTCCCAAGGTTGTACATAGTGGTTAGGGATGCGTGGAGGAAACTCATCGAGCATTTCATCAGCAACTAGACTTTGTATTGGCATTCGTGCCCACATAGCTCCACCATGTGGATTTTCTACTCTGTTGTCTTCATCTTCACAACCAGTAAATACTACTTGAAACGATAGAGACCTGTCAGGAATAGCAGTTACAGCAATAGCTAATGCGTGTACAAATTCTCCATGATATTTTCTGTGATTGTGTGTAAATTCTTTTCTAACCCAAACTTTAAAATAGGGTATGTTCGCTGTTAAATAAGCCATACCCTATCTTAGTGAATTAGAATCAATAAGCAAGTAAAATTATGCTTTGACTAGTTTCATTCCTTTTTTCTTGGCTTCGGTGCGAAGTTTGGAGATACTCATACCTCCCACCATCATTTTCTTTACACCACCTTTAGCATATCCTTTTGTAGCCATTTTACCTTTCATAGCTCCCATCATTTTTGTGCCACCTTTAGAAGCCATTCTACCACCTCTAGCCTTCATCATCTTTGTACCACCTTTGGAAGCTCTCATCATCTTCATGCCACCTTTAGCCATTTTTCTCATGCCTTTACTTTTTCTCATAATATCCTCTCAATATATTTAATATTCTTTTTATTTTAATACATTTTTTTTGTTTTTGAAAGTACCATAAAGCCATATTATTCACACACATCACCTCCTTAAAGATAATGCGTTTCTTCAGCTAATGCTTACTTCCGACCTAAGTCAAACGGTTAATATACATATAACACTATCTAGGAGAACAGTAAATATTGCGTGGGCAACCATTTCTATTTGGTGCAATAATTTTAGTTTCGCTTTTGTCAGGATGCGTGTACAAACATTCTCTATCTTCATCGTCTATTTTTGTTTCTCTTTTTAACCTACAAATAGACAACGGTGTGGGTCTATCAATGTGTCCCTCATATAGCTTTGCTTTTGCTGTATCAATAGCGATGTCATATCCTTCATTCATACATATAATTAAGTGAGCTGGAGAAAATAATTCACAAATATTAGGATGAGATTTAAGTGGGTCGTGGGCAAAAACTGGTGTGGACATACTCAAGAAAAATTTAAAAGTAATACCAATCGCTGTGCCTAAAAACATAATTGTAAAAAATGCTATAAAACCGTATTTAATATATTCAACAATATCTTGTTGTTTTTTTAATCTTCTAGCTTTTTCTTCTTTAATCGCTTTCTTTTTTGCATCAATTCTTCTTTTTCTTTCCTGAAGAATCTGCTCCCATGTGCCCACCCCAAAACGATAGTTGACAAGAGTCCTCACCTCAGAAATAGCCTCAGCTGCAAGTTTGGCATTTATTATTTCATTAGCTACATTTTCGGTAGAATAATAATCAACATTTGCTTTGTCTCTTTCTTTAATAACTTGTTGTTGACCATTTAGTGCTTTGTCTACATGACCTATGATGTCACCTATATCGTTGCAAGTTTGTATCTGGTCTTTAATGAAATCTACACTTTTTTTAACTAATGCAATTCCAGCGAGTGCTGTGGTTATTGGCTCAGGCATCTCGATACACCCAGTCATAGGTGTTTCGTTCTATAAAACCTCCTAATGCTTTTTTTAACTTAGTTGGTTTTTTTGTTTTCTTTTTCTGGCTTCTCTTCTGGCTAAAACCCTCTGCAACATTACTCGGTGAAATGCTTCCATCGCTGACATTTCTTCTCTGTTCGAGAAGGTTTTCGATTGCTTGACTATATTTTTTTGGTTCACTTGGTACTCCTAATTTTGTATATAATCTTTGTTCAAAGTACCATAAAATTGCTTGAATGTCTCTACTTTTTTTATTTTGTTTTTCAGCAAGTGTTTTAACAAAATTATCGTAAGCACTTCTTTGTGCTACAGTTTCTGGTTTTTCAATGGGTAGTTTTTGTCCTTTAAATTGACCAGATTGTGGAGTAAAAAACATTTTACCTTGTCTACGATTCATCATTCTTGTAAACCAAATGTCGGCAACATTTTCATCCCCTTCTATACCCATAAGATTTTTCATAAATTTACCAATTTTTGGTCCAAATAAATTAGCACCAACAATAGGGTCATCTTTTCTACCTTCAAACTTTTTTAAACCATATTTTTCAGATAACTTACTTGCCTCTCTTCTTGTAGTAGGTTTCTGTAAAAATGCTAAAAACTCAGATAAACCTCTATCCTTTATAAAGGCATCAGCAAATAATAATGCTTTTTCGTTTGTTTGTCGTGTCCAAGATTTTGGGTCACCCACTTTTTTCAACCCTTTTTTAACTACTTCATCTTTTGGTCCATATGTATTAAATGGGTTTTTTGAAACTATTTTGCCAGTATTTAAATAATGGTCAACTAATTGAACAGCAGTTTTAATGTCTTGACCCACTCCAGTTCCAGAACTAAATATAGCTGTCATAAAAGCCACTAAATCTTTTGCATCTCCATTATCTTTAAATTTAGGATTTACCTCATCTAATAAAGACATAGTTTTTGCAATGTCACCATCATACCAGTCAACTCCAGTTTCCTGTTGTTTTAATTGATTGGCTATCTCCTCCTCTGCCTCTAGTACCATTTCATCAAAATCTTTTTGATTTGTTATATCTCTTTTATTAGGGTTTTCTAAATATTCTAAAATGTCGTTTACTTTAACTTTACCTGTAGTTTTAATAAGAGGTTGAGTATCAGTTCTATTCATTATCTCTATTCCTTTCATAGGAATAACTTCTAAATTACTAGTTGGTATTTGTGTTATACCTTTTTCTTTTATGTCACTTGGTCCTAGAGCCTTGATACCCTCATCTTGCTGTTCTTTTTTTAATTCATCAGAAGTTTTGTACTTTACATTTTTCATTCCTGACTCATTAGGTATAAAACCATATTTTTTTATCTTACCTTGTCTGTTTATACCTCCTTCATAAAAATTTATTCCAAGTTTTTTCCAGAAAGGTAAAGCATTTCTTTTTATGTCTCTAATGGATAACCCTTCTGGTCTACTAGAATAGTTTACTAAACCTTTAACAATTTTTTCACCAAAACCTTTACCTCTGACATCATCATTTAACTCTATATTTATTAAATCATCTATTTTCTTGTCATCAGCAATAGTAGATTGACTTAAAGTAACTTTACCAATATTTCTTGGCTTTCCATCTACCATAGCATTTACTGCGTATAATCTTTTTGTTGAGTACCCATCTACTCCTATTTCTATTAAGCCTAAACTTTCATCTTCAGATATATAAGTTCTTCCATACATTCTTCTGCTTTTAGGGTCAGCAGGTTCAAATTTAAATCCACTAGGTGTAATATCTTTTTGCTTTAAAGTCTTGATACCTTCATCTTGTTTAGGTGCACCTAACTTGTAAAAGTTTGTTACTTTATCAAAAGCCTCTTTTGTTTTTTTATCTTCAATTTCTTTAAATTGTTCAATGGATATTTTTTTGTTATACATATTATCAAAATCTTCCATTGATGCATAACTTCTATTAGGTTCTAAATCAGCTTTAAATTCTTTGTAATCTTTGTAACCTTTTTTTAGAAGTTTATCCGTATCAAATGCATCTAAAACTTTAGGACTACCTAAAACATTTTTTTTTAAGCCAGTAACATCAGCTATAACCTCATCTTGCATTTCAATTAAATTTTTAGCTGTTTTACTTGGATTAGTTACTGTTTGAAAACCTCGTATCTTTTGTTGACCAAAACCTTTTTCTTTTATTTTTTTATTAGAGGTTTGTTTTATATCGTCTTTATATGCCTTAATAGTTAATTTTATTTTATTTCTTGGCACATCATATCGAACCACCTCTTGCTTTGTAGCTCCTTTATTTTGCATAAAGTTTATTGTTTTTACATTAGCTTCTGGAGAAAGTGAACCAGATATAATACTCTCCTCACCTATTTCTGCTTTTTCTAAAACTTTTTGATTAAAAAAAGGACCTTTAGTAACATCTTTTACTGATATAATTCTATACACAGGAATGGTATCTTCTGTATAACCTTGGTCATCTAAATATTTATCTGTCTTAGTTTTTACCTCTGGGTCATCTTCAATCTTTGCCATTAATTCGTTTCTACTTAATTTATCTGGAGCAACAACATAACTAGTTATTGCTTCTGTTGTATTTAAATCTTTTGCTATTTCTGGTATAGCAACTTCTGTATCGGTGTCATCTGTCTTTGTTGTAGGTATATCTATACTATCTTCTAAAGTTTGTATATCTGGGTCTGACTCAACATCTTTTGGTACTTCTACATCTTTTATAGAAAAACCTACATCTACATTACCGTCATAATTAGCTAATATTTTTTTACCAGTTTTGGTAGATTGTAAAATTAATTTACCCCCCTTTGCCAATCCTTTGATTGCAAAACCAGCACCAACAAGTAACGGAGCAAATGGACCTGTCATAGCTCCAGCAACCATAATACCTTCACCAACCCCTGCTACTCCAGTTAGTGCTGTATCAACACCACTAACCACAGCTTCAGTAGTTTTACCTTCTTTCGCTAGTTTTGTAGTTCTTTCAACTTGACCTGCAAACGATGGTCTCTGACCACCTTCAACTATATCAACTTGTTTTCCAAATATTTCTGTTATACCAGAGCCAGGTACTAAATCTAAACCTAATTGCCCTATATATGGTAAAGCCTGTTTAAAACCTTTTTTAAAACTTTTAAAACCTTCAATACCTCTTTGTTTTTTTGCTTCCTGTGTAAATTGTGGAAAGGCAGATTCCTTTTGTCCTGTGCCTTCAACATTAGGAGAAACTTCTACAGTTCCTAAGTTTTCAACATTGTTTTCAATGTCCTCAGGACCTAGAGCTGTAATACCTGATTCATTTGCCATTTCTACTTTCCATATGTCTATCCATTTTATCTTCAAGCCTACGAAGATAATTTAAAATTTCTTGTAGCTCTTCTTTAAAATCATTTCTTGGCAAATAATCTTCTCTAGTTTTGTTAAGAAGTATTTGTAATCTTTTGACCTCTGAAAACATTTTACTAAATGCCCAACCAAATGCAGACACTAATACTGTTAACAATATATTCCACAACATCATATTATCCATTATGCTTTCCTTGATGCTATGAGTTTACCTAACTCATCTTGTGGAAATAATCCTCCAAACTGGTTTCTATCAACAGAGGCTATACCACCTCCTGATGGTGGTGAGGGAGGGAGAGAAGCCACCATCTGAGGTGATTCTTGGGTCGTGGGTGGTGTGATATTTATATTAGGTCTTGTAGGTTGTATATCACCCACTTGTTGTTGTGGTGTTACTTTGGGTACATCTGCTTGAGCCATAGCTACTGGAATGTTTGTGTTTACTTCAGATACATCCTCTGCTTCCACTGGTTCACTTGATAATAAATCATGTAAGTAAAATTCTACTGCATCCACTATAGTTGAATCGTTTTTTCTTTCTGCCTCTTTTCTTGCATCATCTAACAATCTTCCTGCCCAAGTTCCTAATGTGCTAGGTTTCGTATATACTTTAGGAGCTCCTTTAATTATAGCATTCATAAAACTTTCACTAGTAAATAATTTACTAGCTAAATAAGGAGCAGTCATTAATGCACCTGAAGCAACTCCACTTGCTCCAAAGGCAAACATACTTCCAGTTAAAACTGGTGTCATTAAAACAGCAGTCATAACACTATTTCCAGTATTAGAAAAATTTGTATATCTTTCACCTTTTAGATAACTTTTTAAAATATCAGATAAATCGTCTAAATTTTTTCTATTGCCTCCTGTACCAAAAATAGCATCTTTTGCTGTTGGAGATATTTTAGACCAATTCGTTATAAAAGTTCTAGGGTTAAAACTCTCATCTAGTATTTCACCACTAGGATTTTTTAAACCTAATCGCAGTATCATAGATGAAGCAATGTTTCCTTTTTCTTCTTCAGTAAAATTCTTTAAAATAGAATTAATTTTAGTCCCTCCATCTTTAACAGAACCAAAAGCAAAATTAAAAATTTTATCTGCATCCTTTTCTTTTGCTAAAATATCATCTAAATAATTTACAAAATCTTCTTTTTTGTTAGCTACAAATTTAGCTGCTTCTTTATATTTTTTTACTGCTTTTTTTCCACCAAATGCTTCTATACCTGCATCCATATCTTTAGTGATAGCAGCAGCTAAATCTCTTAATGTGTTAACTGCTAAAGCATCTTTAGTACCAGATGCTTTAAACTCTCTAGCTAATTTTAAAATATCACTTCTATTAGAGTGTAAGACACCTATCTTTAGTCCTTCATTTTTTTCTGCTGCTTTTATTAATCTTAGAGCCTCACTTAATGATTTATTTAGTGCATCTGGTAATTCACCCTCGTCTAATTTTGTTTGTAATTGAGTAGAAAATTCTTTAACATTTTTAAGATTTACTTTGTTTGGAAATAATTGGTCTACTTCACCATACAATTTGTTTACAATATCAGTATATCTTTGTTTGTAATTTTCTGTACCTTTAAATATTATTTTTCCTATTTGCTCTTTTTCAGTAACACCTTTTCCATATTTACCACTTATTGTTTTTACAGCATTTCCAACACCTGTGTTAAACTCTTCTATTTTATTAACAAATTGTTTTACTCCTACAGGAGACTGTATCATTACTTTTTCTAAAAATTGTACCGTTGGGTTTTGAGTTAGTAATCCTAATGTAGGTATTTTTAAACCTAAAGATGCTGCTTGTTTTGCTAAAGTTTTTGCTTTTTCTTTAGATTGTTTTCCAATACCAACTAAAGGTTGAACAAACTTAGTTAAACCTACATCTTTTAAGGCTTTTGTAAGAGCATCAATTGACCTTATACCACTTGCTTCAATTCCAATATTAGCAAAAGCATCTATTATTTGTTTAGATAATTTACCTCTACTTACTAATTCTTTTCCTGATAAGTTAACTAGTATATCCATAGCTCTGTCGTATGCTTGACCTCCCATTTCAGAACCAAGACCTATAGCTATAGGAACTGTAAATATTTCTTCAGGAGTAGCAGCTTGAGGTCCTAGTTGACCACCAACAGTTGCTACAATTGCTCCTAAACTTCCTCCAATATTTTCAGCAATAGTTCTACCATAAGAAGAAACATCTTGTATATCTAAAGTTTGATTGTTATATAAAGTTTGAACTTCATTACCATCGTTATCAATTACAGTATAAATAAAGTTATCTTCCCCAAAACCTCTTTTTTTTGCTATATCTTTGAGAGCATCATTTTCATTAAAACTCACAGCATCTGGATAATACTTTCTTAATAATTCTAGTCTTTCTTTTGGGTCATTTCTATTACCTACCAACATTCTTATTTGAGTAGGTGCACCAGAGCTTGTATCCAATTTAATTTTTTTACCGTTAACCTCTGTACCAGCTTCTGGAACTATCGTTCTTTGATTAGTTAAATAAGTCATTAGAATTTATCTCCGTTATCTTTTTTTTGCTGTATAATATCATCGGCAAACAAAGGTAAACTTCTAAAGTCAAAGTCTAAATATTGATAGTCTTGTCCTCTTATGTCATTTTGTTGATGCACCTCTGCCAATGATGCCTCATACTCCGATATACCTTTTCTAGCTGCTTTAAGTAACAAGGCTTTTGCTACATCAAGATTAATAAATTTATCGTTTCCTACTAATGCTTGTTTTGCTAATTCTTGTTCAAACTCTGTTAAAACACCAGGACCAAACAAGTCAAGTCTTGACTGTCCTATTAGTTTTCTCAAAGCTCCTTCTTTTTCTAAAGCAGCTCTTTCAGCATCATTTAATTCTTGTCCAGTTTTTAACTTTATGTTTGCTCTAATTTGATTTAATCTTCCAGTCAATCCTTCTCCTGTATCTTGTAATGCTACATATAAATCGTTAAATGCTCGAAGTTTTAATTGATTGTCTCTTGCTTTTTCTTGTAATTTTTGAAATGCTTTTACATCAAGTCTATCTTGTAATCCAGTAAATTGACTTTTTGTAAAAAGTGTTCCTAATCTATCTTCTTCAATTAGTTTTGATTGAGGAATTAACTCGCCTCCAACACTTACAAATAATTCACCACCTCTATCAAAAACTCCATATGCTTGAGATGTGTCATTGACCATTTTTGTTTCTGTTTTACCCTCTTTGTTTTTAAAAGTTTTTTCCTTTTTTAAGAATACATAATTTCTAAAAGTAGCTTTGTCAGTATCTTCGGTGGGTGCTTTTCCAAACACATTAGGGTCTATAGCTAATTGTTTGTTTATAACAGATTGTGGAATCTCTCTTGTACCCACTCCGTATGTGACTCCATCAATCTTAAATTCTTTCTCAACAAACATTTCTTTAGAGGTTGCCTTATCAGTTTTAGGTTTAGTGTACTCCATAAATGTGCCTTGAGGGTATGCATTAACTTGGTCAGGAGTAAAATTAAAAACTATGTTATCTTCTTTACCATACTGCGTTCCTCCTACATCTACTTTACCTTCAAATCCCTCTTGTAACACATACTGTTTAGAAGCTGTGGTAGAAGTTTTTTTTCTGTTATCTTCTAACTGTGCTAATTGTAATGCTACATTTGTACTACCAGCTAACCCTTGACCAGCAGCTGCTAACAAACCAGACAATTGTGACTGACCACCTTGTGTTTTACCTTGTAATAGTGCACTAGCTAAAGGCATTAAAGTTAGTGCTACTTGTTGTTGTTTATTAAAATAAGGTTCAGTTGTAGTGCCAACACTTGGTGTTACTACTGCTGGGGGTGTAGTTGTAGTTTCTTCAGTTTCAGTAACAACCTCGTTATTACCTGAGTTTTGAACTTGTTCCCTTAACTCATCATCTGCTTTTGCATTTATCGTATTATCTGTTGTTAACATACTATCCTACACATTAGTTGGTGTTTGACCCATAGGTCTTAATAAATTATAAGCTGCATATGCTCCTATCCCAGCACCAGCAGCTTGTGAAAATGGATTAGCACCTGGTCCTGTTGTTGCTGTAATCTGTGATGCAGTTGTTGGTAATGCAGTCATAATACCTTTTGCAAATTCTACTCTTTGAAATGGTTCAGCTTGTCTTGCGACCTCTGTTGCTCTTTGAGCCTCTAGAGCTTTTTGTGCAATATCTCTTTGTAACTGACCAGCACTTAACTGTTGTGATATATCTTTCTGAGCCATTTGTTGTTGTGTTTGTCCTAATGTGCCTAATTGACTTGCTTGATTCAATAGTGCTTGTGTTTGAAAATTTTGTTGTGTTTGAGCTGCACTTCTTGCTTCTTTAAACGCATCAGCTTGTGCTTGACCAATTAAACCCAAACGCAATCTTTCTTGCTCTGCTCTTTGTATACCCTCTCTACCACCACCAAAAGCACCAGCTTGTACTGCTTGTGCAGCTTGTTGGTTTTCTTTTATCTGAGATTGTCTATTAATTTCATCAATCACATATCGTTGGTATGGATTCATAAAAGCATCAATCATACCTCCTTGTTGTGTAATATCTTGTGAAGCTACCTGACCAGCTTGTAAAGTTGACCCAATACCTAGTTGTACTGGTACAGCTCCTATACCAGTTTGTCCAGCTTGTGTAAAGGCTTGTCTCTCTAACGGAGAAGGTCCTGCTGTTTGATATTCAGGAATAGCCATAGGTTGTTTTGCTAATTCAATTGCTTGGTCATATAATGCTAATTTTCTAGATTCTATTTCTGGTGCTTCTCTAGATATATTAGTTTGTGTTACTGGTCCTTGTGGAGCAGCTGGTGCTGGAGCAGGAGCAGGAGCTGGTGAACTACCTCCTCCACCAAAATAACCTTTCAATCCAGTTTTAGTATTTACTTTACCACTACCACCTAATAACTTTAAAATTTTAACTTCATAAGGGTTGACATGAGCTAATTCAGTATCTTCAAAGTTTCCTTGTTTTGATATGTCATAATATAATTTAGTATAAAACCAAATCTTAATTCTGTTTGGTATTAATTTAAGTATCCATTTCATAAAACACACCTTTTTCAACAAAGTCTAACTCTGGATTGTTGCGTAAAACTTTTGCCCAACCCTTTCTTCCTATTATTTCAACACCTCTGCAACCACCAGTTATTGCTTCTCTTTTAAAAAATTCTTCTATTTTTTTTATGTGAGGTATAACATTCTCTCCTCCACAAAATAAAATACATAAAACTGTTTTTGCTGGATATATTACTTTTGTTGTAACAAAGTAACTAAGTAACATATCACCCCAAAAGACACCATACAAATTCATAACTCCAGACTTTAACTTCTCATAGGTAGATTTTAAAGTGTGTCTACCATTACTCATTTCAATCGCATCTTTTAACATAACTTCTGCACTATCCCAATAGTCCTCAACCTTTAGAGTCATAATGTTTATCATGCTGTTATGTCGTAAATCCTTTTAAGCTGGTCTTGTTGCTTATAAAAAAACTTAGAACCTAACTTTCTCATCTCTTTAAAGTCCTCTGGGTTTGCTCCTTCCATAATACCAGCACCTAATACTGCATCAGCTCTACTTACAAACTCGCCATCAGCTAATTGTGCTAACATAGTATCTTCATCTTTGTCACCATTACCTGAGCCATCTTCTACATAACCAGTTGCTCGTACATAATTGTTTAAATCTTTTTCATCGTGGTCCGTCTTACTTGGTAAATAATTTACACCACCTTCTTTGTATTTTTTTATTTCTGCAAGTCCACCTTGTTTGGCTGTGTACATAGGGTTTTGGTCAAAGTCATATACACTTTGTTGCACCACTCCTTCTTGAGCTGGGTCAGGAGCATAACTTGCTCGTTGCCCAATCCCTTGTAAATTTTCATAAGCAATATTATAAGACTCTGGGTCTGTTCCTTTAAAACTTGTTTTAAATTGTTGTCCTGATAAATCTGCTGGTGGTGGAGCTTCTGCTGTTAATCCACCATATAATGTTCCTGCTCCTATACCTAAACCTATGGCTGCTGCTGGTTTCATAATAGCAGAACCAAAAGCTTGTGTAGCTGTCTGAGCACCTAGAGTACCACTTGTTGCCAACATACCCCCTAATTTTGCTGCACCGTATCCTCCTAAAGCACCTATGCCACCTGCTATCAAGGCATCTCTATTACTTGCTCCTCCTGCTTTTGCTAATAAAAAACTACCAACTCCAGCTGCTATTGGTATTAAAGGTGCTACCATAAATTTCTCCTATAGATTAATATATAAGGATATTCTACTATTTCTTAGTTGAAGTATCAATACTATGGGTGGGTTGAGCTACCATTTCATCTATTAATCTACCAGAAAATTGATACTCCCCAATATGTGTAATATATTCAGTAATTAGAGCCATACATTTACCACCAATTTTTGTCCACAATCTAGAAAAAGCAAAGTCCTCTCCATAATATAGTTTGGTGTCTGTGTCGTAGTATGTATCAAAAAAATTATATAAATTAGGTTTGTCTACTTGCTTCCCATCCACCATAGTCTTTTGTTTGATAGTCAAGTCTGGGTATGCATCTATCATTTTTTGTAAAGCTTCTCTTTTAATCATCATACAACCAGTCATAGAGTGAGATAATTCAATCATACCATTTTTTACTTCTATATCTTTCTCATCCCCTTTAATACGAACTGGGTACATATTACCAGAGGTACAAGCCTGACTGTGGTTCATAGAGGGTATGTCTCTCCACTTATTTAATATTTTGTCCCACTGTATTACTTTCATCGGATACGGAATACTTAGTACATCTTCGTTTTTGTCTATCATAGAAAATATAGATTCAGGTGTGAATAAAATATCGCTATCAATAAATAACAAGTGTGTAAAATCACTATTTAAAAAATGCGACACACATAAGTTTCTTCCTTGTGTCACTAAAGAGGATTTCATTAGTTGCAACATAATAGGTACTTTTCTTTGATTACACAAAGACTGTAATTTAAAAACCGATTGCATATAGTGAATGGTCACATCACTATGCACTGGTGTTGCTACAAACAATTTAACTTCATCTTTGTTTACCCACTCAGCATCTGGAGAATAAATAGGTTCATGATTTTTCATTCAATACTCCTGTTAAAAAGTTTGTCCATTCTAATTTTTTCTTGTCCCAACTGTAAAATTTTTTAGTAAACTCTTGTTGCATTAATAAATGTTCGTGAACCTCTGGTTCGTGTATCGTGGTTATTGCTCCTCGAATTGCGTGTGCAAATGCTTGAGATAAATTCCTATAATTTTTATCATAGGTTACATAGATTGGGAACTCGGAACAAGTCTCATACAAAGCACCAAAGTTTGTTACTATGCAATACAATCCACCAGCCATAGCTTCCAAAGCTGAATTACAACTAGTTTCTTCCCATATACTAGGATAGGCAAACAAATGGTATCGATATATCATTTTTTGAATAAAAGAATGTTCTCTGTACCCAATATAATTTACATTCGGTAGTTTTCTTGCTTGTTCATATAAAGGTTCATAAATATGTTCATTTTGTTTTTCAAACTCTTCACCATAAATTTTACAACTACTATATACATCTAGTTCAACATTTTCATTTTGTAATTGTTGCATTGCTCCTAATAAAACATTCAACCCTCGCCAAGGAGTGATTTGAAATAACATACGAACTCTATCTCCTTTTGTAAAAGGTATTCGTTTTGGAAAATTAGTAACACCGTTTTTTATAACATGACATTTATGAGTTGGTACATCAAATTTGTAACGATACTTTTCATAATTCCAATGTGAATTAAATACATACCAATCAAATTTATTATGATTACTTTTATCCTCAAACCAAGGTGCAATATTTGGTTGGTCATAACTATTTTTTTGCCACAGTATGTTTATCTTATCTGAGGACATAGGTATCTTGCCAGGTATAGAAGTACATATTTGAAACTTAGATAATAAATCTTCTCCTACATAATGTTCTAAAAAATGATGTTGTAGTTCTGTGCCACCTTTTGGGTTCATGTTCCATACTCCAATAATAACTCTTCATTTTTTTTAATTTTTCTTAAAGTAAACACATTGTAAATAATGTAATCATCCCAATCTCTAGTAACCTCTAAAACACAATTTGGTTTATTAGAGTGATTTAAAAAACCTCCAAGTGGTGTTCTTATGTAACCTAATATCATAGGCACTTTTATGTGAGTGCTTCCTAAATCTAAATTTTTTTTTATTTCTGTATTTGCAAAAATACCATGCCCATGTATGTCGCTTTTTCTAATTGATAAATTTTCTGGTAATGGATTGTAATAAAATTTATTGTAGCTCAAGTGCATCTTTTTCATCTCTACTATATATTTTTTCATTCACTGGAGTCCAATTCCAAACCAGTGTGTATCTTTTTACATCTTGTTTTAAAGGGTCAACCCAATGATTACACCAACCAGGTAATGTAATAACTTTGCCTCGTTCTGTTTTAAAACTACCAGCATCTGTATGTAAATCAGCATAATCATCAAAATATAAAGCACTGCTGTAGCAAGACCCCATATGGGAATGCTTTTCAACAAAACCATCTTTTTTTAAAATAGATGCAAACGCATCTCTTATCGATAACATAGCTGTATCTTCTTTCCATTCTTCTAATTTAAATCTATCATAATAGGGAATTAACATATTAAGTAAATCTTTAAAAAGGGGTTCTTCTTTAAAATGATGCCATGAAGTCATTTGACCCTGAATATTAGTTTGAAAATCTAACTTGCCTACATTAGCATCAATTAATTTTTGTAGTTTTTGTAAAAGAATTTCTTGGTCTAAATAAAAACAAAAAAAATTACCATACTTAACTACTGGTTTATTAAAAAATTCAATCATTAATTTCTATGTGTTGACCCTCTTGTGTTTTTAACATTTGATTGTTTTGTTCTTGGCATCGTAAATTAAACTCTTCTGCTATACGACCAAACTCATTTGCTATATGCTTTAAAGTATCTCCCTTTAAAATAATACAACCTTTTTCTTTTATTAAGTCTCTTTCTAATTCAGAAAAAAGCCAAAGCACATCTTCTTCTCTATACTCAAACTTCATCTTTTGCTTTACTCACTAAAGATAGAGCCTCAGGTGGAACGATGATATTTACATCAGTTACAATATCTTCTTGTTTAGTATCTGTATTAGGATTATTTACATCGTGTTGTGCATCTTCTTTAGAGCCATAACGCACATTAGTTTTTTTGTTTCTATAAATTTCTTCTGATTTGCAATGTATTGTTTTCATACATTGTTTATAGTTTATTTTGTAAGAATTGCAAGAAAAAACCCTAACTAAAAAGTTAGGGTTAAGTTGGAGAATTGAATAAAAATTAATTATAAAGTATCACACTACATAAAAAAATAAAAGACCTAATTTATAACTTTAGGTCTTTGAATTACAGTTTGCTTTGCACCTTTAAAATCTACTCCATAATCATTTATCGTATACTCATCTTCATAATGTTCGTCAAAAAGTCTAGCAAATTTAGGAGTATATAAAGAATGTTTTTTTACTGTAAATTTTACAGTATATGTATTACCCACTCTATCTTTACCTTCTACCCAATTCACTAATTGTTGTTTTTCATCTAAAGTGTCGTCATCATTTTCAATGTCAGTACCAATACTTGCACTACCAAAATATGTGTATAGATTTTTGTCCTCATCTTCTAGAGTAATAATATTCATATGAGAATCAGCTCCATAACAATAAGGTGTAATTTCTTTTGTAAACCACGATTTAATAGTTAATTTTTTTTCTAATCTATCTTTAGGTTGACCCACATACTCAGATTTAGATAACTCTAATAAAATCTTTTTATTTTTTTTCTCTTGCTCTAATAGTTTTTTCTCTCTCTCTGCTTCCCACTTCTTTACTCGTTCTTTTGCTTTGTCCTTTTCTATTTGATTGCTCTTTTTAATATCTTTGACCCATTGAGGAATTGTGCCATTAGGGTCTACTTCTTGATAATCGCTATTAATTATTAAATCGTGATTTTTTTCACCATTTTCTTTTACCCATTCTTTAGCTTTCTCAATAGCAACATCTATATTTTTTGATAAAGTTTTGATATACCAATCTCTAACAGTACCATTATCACCTTCAAATGAATGTCTCAAAACATACATTTTATTGCCACCAGTTGAATAGTAATGCGATTTAGCATTAGCTATATCATAAAGTTCAACTCTTTGTAATTGCCCAGTTGTAATGTAATAATAATTGTTTGTCATTTTTTTTCCTTTGTTGTAATAATAATAACATCTAATCACTTCTAATGTCAACATTGCAAAGATAAAAAATAAAACTTATCAACAAAATGCCCACAAAACCCCAGTTTTGCCATGTATTTTTATTTTTACTTTTTTGAAACCACTTACCAGTTGCTTCGAATCTTCTCTGGCGATTCTTATCCATTCTCCAAAGAACGGTCTATAAGTGCGTAGGATATGATACCTTGTATT